>OIDN01000017.1_pt1 | contig 64508 bp, 51 predicted proteins | sample 1581581 | NCBI WGS metagenome assembly OIDN01 (sample SAMEA3882535, study PRJEB24775) | human gut metagenome | biome: human-associated habitat; feature: intestine environment; material: feces | place: Netherlands | collected 2009/2010
TTTAAAATTCCCTCTTTTTATTCTTTTTTTGTGGCTCATAGGACTGCCAGAATCTTAGCGTTGGCATCATCCACTTCTGAGCTTTTGATGGAATTGAGATAGATTTGTGTGGTGGTTTCAGAATGATGTCCCAATGCCTCGCTGATGACGGAGATAGAGATATCATTGTCTCTTGCTGCCGTTGCCCAGGAATGGCGGGCGACATAGAGGGTGAGCTTTCCCTTGATGCCTATCTTAGCACCTAACTTTCTGAGGTGGTAGGAGATACGCGCTTCCGCATTGTGATATAGGCGCGCCTCTTCCTGCATTTTATCAATAGTTTCGTCCTGTTTTTTACTCTCATCATCAGCAAGGAAAGGAAAGAGATAAGGTGAGGAGGCGGTCTGCGCCTGATACTTTTCCAACAACTCCTGCATCTCATCCTCCCATCGGATGGTGAGGCACTGTCCTGTCTTTCTTCTCGTGTAATGGAGATAGCCGTCCTTGAGGTCGGATTTGCGGAGATGAGCCAGGTCGATGAATGAGATACCACGCAGATAGAAACTCATCAGGAATGTATCTCTAGCCATCTCTTCTTTGGGAGTGAGATCCTTGACAGATTGGAGACACTTGATTTGGCTGACATCCTCTGTAGGTATGGCTCTCTTGCGGGTTGGGGCAATACCGGTATAGACATCCGTGAAGGGATGCTGCTGTGGCATCAGTCCCTTGGCCACAGCTTTGTTATAGGTGGCACGGAGGATGCGGAGATAGAAGGAACTGGTGTTTTTGCATACCTCCGCCGTATGATGCAGATACGCCTCATACGAGCGTATCACTTCTGCATCTATCTCTTTTAGAGCAATATCCTTGTTGTCTCGGTATCGCTTAAAACTGTTGAGGGTTGCCCTGTAATGCAGCGAGGTGCGGTATTGCCCGTTCTTCAGCAACAGGGCGATGAGAAGGTTCATGAACTGGAATAACGACTCTGATGTTTTCTTGTTTCTTGTCATAATACGTATATATTTTTTATTAAAAAAATGATAGGGACACCTCTGTCTCTTCCAAAGAAACAAAGATGCCCCTATATCTAGTAAGACGGAACTTTCGCATGTGGTTTAAGTACGGGCTTCCCCAGCACTTTACATTTAAATTGCCACCTCTTTGTATTTTTTAACTCCATCAGCACACGAAAGTTCGGTAATTATTTGGAGGTTTCAGGAATTAATCGTAAATTTGCACCAAATCTAAACAGATTCATAACTAGCTAACTTGTAATTATTAATAATTCAACCAGACAATGAAACAAAAACATTTATTTTGGGGAGCTGCGGTTGCATTGACCTTCCTCTTCAGCGCATCAGCTATTGCACAACCTAGACACACCAAGAAAAAGGTGAAGAAAGTGGTTGAGGCAAAAGCAGGAGTATGTCCGTTTACGGACAAATGGGTAGAAGACGAAACTAAGTTTGAGGATCGCAAGGAAAAGGCGCACGCTACTTTCGTGCCTTATTCCTCTACTGCCACCATGCAGCAGGACGATTACTTCAAATTCCCATGGCTCACTCCTAAGCACGCCAACTATCTGTTGCTCAACGGCAAGTGGAAATTTCACTATACTGCCGACTGGAAGCAGGGCAAGCCAGAGAAGGATGATTTCTGGGCAGACAACGCAGACGTTTCTTCATGGAAGGAGCTCCAGGTACCTCTCAACTGGGAGATGGCTGGATATGATGTGCCTGTATATAATAATGTGGGCTATCCTTTCGAGAACAAACCGCCGTTCATCACAGCCTTCAAGGATAATTTCGACAAGAATCCGGTAGGTTCTTATCGCCGTAACTTCAACCTGCCTGAGGGTTGGGAAACTGGAAAGCGTGTGTTCCTGCACTTCGATGGTGCCTGCAGCGCCATCGTGGTTTGGGTAAACGGTAAGTATGCCGGTTATTCACAGGGTGCCAATACCGATGCAGACTTTGATGTTACCAACCTGGTTCGCAAGGGCGACAACAACGTATCCGTACGTGTTTACCGCTGGAGCGACGGCTCTTATCTGGAGGGACAGGATATGTGGCACCTCGGTGGTATTCACCGCGATGTTTATCTCGTAGCTACTCCAAAGACTTTCGTGGCAGACCATTACATCACATCTGCCCTGAACAAGGATTACACATCAGGCAACCTGAATGTTGACCTGACCATCGATAATGCAGCCAAGGAGAAATCTGAGAAGACGTTGGAGATCGAACTCCTCGACCCTCAGGGCAAATCTGTCGGCAAGCAGTCTGCTCTGGTAGCGATGACCGCAAAGGATGCTCAGAAGAACTGCCGCCTTAGCATCGACAACCTGACCGGTCTGAAGGCCTGGACCTCAGAGCAGCCTAACCTCTATACCGTTATCGTTCGCCAGAAGACAGGCGACCAGGAAGAGATGGTATTCTCTACCAAATACGGTTTCAGAGAGGTGACCATCAAGGATAAACTGGTTTATATAAATGGCAAGCGAGTATTCTTCAAGGGTGTCAACACCCAGGATATTCACCCACTCTATGGTCACGCCATCGACGTGGAAACCATGCTTCGCGACGTAATCCTGATGAAGCAGGCTAACGTGAACACCGTCCGTACCAGCCACTATCCTCGTCAGGCTAAGATGTATGCGATGTTCGACTACTACGGATTGTACTGTATGAACGAGGCTGACGTGGAGTGCCACAACAACCACTCACTCTCTAACAACCCTACCTGGCGCGCTGCTTATGTTGACCGCACAGAGCGCATGGTATTGAGAGACCGCAACCACCCTAGCGTGGTATTCTGGTCGCTCGGTAACGAGTCGGGCGGTGGCGACAACTTCCAGGCCACCTATGATAAGGTGAAGGAGCTTTTGCCTGGTCGCGATGCTTGGGTTCACTACGAGGGCTACAAGCACGGCGCCAAGTACTCTGACTTCGGTTCAGACATGTATCCAAGAATCGAGGTGGTGAAGAAGCAGATGAACGGCCTCAACGACAAGCCTTACTTCATCTGTGAGTATGCTCATGCCATGGGTCAGGCAGTGGGTAACCTGCAGGAATACTGGGATCTCATCGAGGCAAGTACAGGTATTACCGGTGGCTGCATCTGGGATTGGGTTGACCAGGGAATCTACGATACACGCCGCATCCGCAAGGGTCTTCCTCTGAAGGATCCTAAGACCGGACTCCACTACTACACATCCGGTTACGATTACACCAAGATGAATCATGGCTACAGAGGATTCCAGGGCGACTTCATGAGCAATGGTATCATTACTCCAGGCAGAGAGTGGACAGCTAAGCTCACCGAGGTGAAGTATGTTTATAGAGACGTGAACTTCGAATCTTTCTACAGTCGCGTGCTCACCTTGAAGAACAAGTGCGCATTCACCAATCTGGCAGATATCTACAATCTCAGCTACGAAGTGCTCCGCAATGGCGTATCTGTAGAGAAGAACCAGGTGGCTATCCCATCTGTATTGCCAGGCAAGACCTGTGATATCAACATCCCATACACCACCGCTGTAGATGATAAGGCAGAGTATGTCATCACCTTCAGCCTCGTTCTGAAGAAGGCTACTTCATGGAGCAAGCAGGGTTATGAGATGGCTCAGCAGCAGTTCAAGCTTTCTGCAGAGAATGTAGCAGGCACATCTGTAGCCGACCCTACCTTCGTACAGAAAGACCATGGCAAATTGCCAGCTATCGAGGAGAAGGGCAAGCTGAAGGTGAAGGATAACACCATCACCGGCAAGGACTTCAGCATCACATTCGCAGAGGATGGAACCCTCGCCAACTGGACTTATCGCAATACTCAGCTCGTTCAGCCTAACGCTGGTCCTGACTTCAACGGTTTCCGCCGCATCGCCAACGACAACGTGAACCTGGGTGCTACAGGTGGTGTTGCCGAGAACGAGAATAAGGAAGAGGGTGCGCTCACCGGTAAGAAGATGATGGTGAAGGCTCCTAAGAAGCAGGGCAAGAACGTGGTTGTGGAAACTGCCGTTACCAACGGTAAGGATACTCACCAGATTGCTTACATCATCTATCCTAACGGAACCGTGGATATGAAGGTAACTACCAACAATTCTTCTGAGGAAACCCGAAAAATTGGTATTGCCATGCAGTTTGCTCCTGGTTTCGAGAATGTGGAGTATTATGCCAAGGGTCCTTGGAGCAACTACATCGACCGCCAGAGAGGTTCATTGTTAGGTTTGTACAAAACCACCGTGGATGGCATGTTCGAAGAGCAGAGTGCTCCTCAGACCATGGGCGACCGCCAGGGCCTGCGCCAGTTGACACTCGACAACAACAGCACGAAGTTGCAGATTACCACCGAGGGCATGGTAGCCTTCTCGTTGTCTCACTTCGATGATGCCCAGTTCAACTACGACGTATTCTATGGTGGCAAGCATCCTTACGACCTGGTACGCTCTAACCAGATTTTCGCTCACTTCGATTTCTGGCAGCGTGGCATTGGTAACCGCAGCTGTGGTGGTGACTCTTGTCTGCCACAGTACATGACTCCAACAGGAGCTCATGAGTTCACCTTGCGCTTCACTCCAATGGCGAAATAAGGAAAAAGAATAAGATATAAAAAAAGTGGGTGCTACACGAATTGTTGTAGCACCCACCTTTTTTATATCTTGTCTTATTCTTATGTTTGAATGTTTAATAATCCTGGATGTAACCCTTGGTAAACATGTCATACGACAGGGCTTCCAGTTCAGCGAGCGTCATGTGCTCCACGGCGTGCTCTATCTTGCGAATCAACTCGTCTCTCTTGAAATCATCGTTATCGCTCAGGCGCGATGTAAATCTATTACTCATACTCGTTCGTAATTATCTATTATATTATTATCATACACCTCATGTTTGATTAACCGGATGTTATGAGGAAGCTTTGGCGCTGCAGTTCCGGCAGTTACCACGTTTTCCACATCTGTGGATAAAGATGTTTCTACTCTGATTTCATCCCATAATCCGACATCGAGGAAAGCCTGATGGGTGATGGCGCCACCTTCTACTATCAGCGATTGCACCTTATTATTATATAGGTACTGCATCATCTGCTTCAATACCTCTTCCTTGCCTTTAGAGAAATCCAAGCCCTCGAAACAAGGATGATGGCGGTCGATGACCAGTCGCATCGGGTCCTTGCCGCTCCAGTCTCTCACGTTGAGCTGGCTATGGTCACGCTCATCGGTGATTCTACCCACCAGGATGGCATCGTTCTCGGCACGAAGCTTATGCGAAAGCATTTTGGTAAAAGGCGACGAAATCGCCATTCCCTGATAATTATTATCCAGAAAACCATTCGCCGTCTGCGCCCATTTCAGGATGATGTATGGTCGCTGATGGGTATTGAAGGTGATGAAGCGCTTGTTCAGTTCGAGGCATTCCGCCTCCAGAACACCCACCGTTACCTCGATGCCTGCCTCACGAATCTTCCGGATTCCCCGACCCTGCACCTTGGCGAAAGGATCCACGCAGCCACAGACACATCTCCTTACACCTTTTCTTACGATAAGGTCGGCACAAGGAGGCGTCTTGCCATAATGAGAACACGGTTCGAGACTCACATAGATGGTGGCTTGGCTTAACAGATGCTCATCTTCAGGCTTAACTGAAGCAAAGGCATTAACTTCAGCGTGCCCCTCACCACATCTTACATGATAGCCCTCGCCGATGATTCTGCCCTCTTCGCTCACGATGACGGCGCCCACCATCGGATTAGGCTTCGCATTCTGCCTACCGTTCTTAGCCAACTGCAGGCAGCGGCGCATGAACATTTCGTCTATCTCCTGCTGGCTAAGCGGTTCGCCCGTCAGCGGATTCAGAAAAGATACTTTATTTCGTTCCATATCCTATTTTTCTTCGATTTTCTTACTCATTTTCGATAAAATGTCGTACCTTTGCTCTCAAATCAAATCGCAACAAGCAATATCAAGATGAAAACGTATCAGCAACTTTGGCAATCCCTCACCCCACTTTATGATGCTGGCGAAGCACAGGCTATCGTCCGCACCGTGCTTGATGTGAAGTACGGAATGACTCTGACCGACATAATCTGCGGCAAAGTTAATGAAATATCTGCAGACGAGGAAAGAAAACTGGAAGAAATTATCATAAGACTGCAAAAAGGAGAACCAGTGCAGTATGTTTTGGGCGAAGCCGACTTTGCCGGCAGGATCTTTCGTGTGGAGCCAGGCGTGCTGATTCCAAGACCGGAAACCGCAGAACTCTGCCAATGGATAGAGAAGGATATGATCGAAAAAACAATCGTTTCTTCGGGAGATTCTCCAGAAGATTCTTCGGGAAATTCTCCTCAGGCGACAGACGACGCTAAGCTGATTCTTGATATTTGCACAGGATCCGGCTGCATTGCCATCACATTAGGACTCAACATTCCTAATTCTGAGGTTACAGGATGGGATATTTCGGAAGATGCCCTCCGAATAGCACAAGGAAATGTGGAAATGATGAAAGCCGGAAATGTCAGAATAGAACATCAGGATGCATTGGCTTTGCCAAAAGCAGCAGAAGCAGCAGACCTCATCGTGAGCAATCCTCCTTATATCTGCGAAAAGGAGAAAGCGGATATGGAAAAGAATGTGCTGGAGCACGAACCGAGCCTCGCCCTCTTCGTTCCCGATGAAGACCCGCTGAAATTCTACAGAGCCATCGCCGAATATGCATCTTCAGCACTCAAATCCGGAGGAGCATTATACTTCGAGATTAATCCTATCTACGAAAAGGAGACCCGGGAAATGCTGCTAAAACTTGATTTCAAGGATATAGAAACCAAGGAAGATGCTTTCGGAAAGAAGAGAATGATGCGAGCTATAAAATAGTCTCTTAGATAAGCGGATTGCAAATCCGCAAAATAATAGGGTCGAACATTTTTTGACGCCGGATTGCAAATCCGGCGGAACGCCTAACGGAAGACAACGCCTAACGATTCCAGAAAGTCCACCGCCAGGCGTCCCTGCGGATTTGCAATCCGCAGTAAAAAAGGTTCGACCTATCAAAACCGGAGGATTTGTAATCCCCCCAATAAAACATAAATGCATTATGGAATATTATAACAACTCCAAGCGCCCCAAGAAGCCGATGACAGAGCAGCAGGCACTCCTGAAGCTCACCACTCTCTGCACACAAGCCGAACATTGCTCGCAGGAAATGCTCGACAAGATGAAGAAGTGGGAACTCCCAGAGGATGCCATCGCCCGAAATATGGAATTCCTGACCCACAAGAAATTCATCGATGACGAGCGATTCACCCGCTTCTTTATCAACGACAAGATAAAATACAATAAATGGGGCCGCAGGAAAGTGGAACAGGCTCTCTGGATGAAGCACATCCCGAAGGAAATCTCCGATCCAATCTTCGAAGAAATCGAGGATGACATGTATTTGGAAACCCTCCTCCCTCTCCTAAAAAACAAATACAAAAACATCAAAGCCAAAAACGACTACGAACGCTCGATGAAACTCATCCGTTTCGCCCTCGGCAGAGGCTATGGTATGGATGTGATTCACAAATGCATCGACAAAATGAAAGAAGAAGATCTGGGAGACATCGATTTCGAAGACGACTTCTAAAGGTTTAAATTCAAAGTAAACATTAGAAGCTAATCATAAAGTTCAATGTTCAAAACTCAAAGTTCAAAGTAACGATATGAAGATCAGCCTGTTAGGAAACATCATAGATTTCCTCTTTCCCCGTTACTGTGCCATCTGCGATGAGCGACTGTTGGGCACAGAGGAGATGCTATGCGCCACCTGTCTCCAGGACCTCCCGATTACCCCAACCTGGGAAGCCCCCTATGAGAACAATATGGCTAAGATGTTCTGGGGGCGCATTCCTATCGAAAAATGCGCCGCCCTCTTCTATTATCACAGCCACTCCAATCCAAGTTACATCATCTACAAACTGAAATACCATCATCGTCCAGATACCGGAAACTATCTGGGAAGACTCATCGCCAGCAAAGGTATCGAATCAGACTTCTTCAAGGATATAGATGCCATCATCCCTATCCCCATCACGAAGTCAAGAAGGAAGACCCGCGGCTATAATCAGAGCGAGGAAATAGCCAGGGGAATACAGGAAAGAACCCATCTCCCCATTATCACAGATGCCATCCGACGAGTAACCTTCACCGAAAGTCAAACCCAAAAGGACAGATGGCAACGACTGGAAAACGTAAAGCATGTATTCCAGCTATCAGATACCTATCACGACAAAGACGGCAAACATCCCATCACCGATCTTGCCGGCAAGCATCTGCTTATCGTTGATGACGTCTGCACCACAGGCGCCACCCTCATCTCCTGCTGCAAAGAACTGCAGAAGGCAGGCAAGATGAAATTCAGCATCACCACCATCGGATGGACACACGATTAAAAATCTATAATTAATAAGCCATTTATGATGATTAATCATTTTTTTGTCGTACCTTTGCAGATATAAATTATAATTATTTAATCCTTATAGAATTATGGACAAACTGAAGAAAGAATTCGCATCTAAGTTATTGAAGGTTAAGGCTATCAAATTGCAGCCTAACGATCCTTTCACTTGGGCTTCTGGCTGGAAGTCTCCTTTCTATTGTGACAACCGCAAGACCCTCTCTTTCCCAGAACTCCGCAACTATGTGAAGCTCGAACTCGTACACGCTATCCTGGAGCAGTTCCCAGAGGCTGACGCTGTTGCTGGTGTAGCTACTGGCGCTATCGCACAGGGTGCATTGGTGGCAGACGAATTGAACTTGCCTTTCGTTTACGTTCGTTCTAAACCAAAGGATCATGGTATGCAGAACCTCATCGAAGGTGAGCTCGATCCTAAGGCTAAGGTTGTTGTTGTAGAGGATTTGATTTCTACAGGCGGCAGCTCACTCAAGGCTGTAGAGGCTCTTCGCAAGAACGGCAACGAGATTGTAGGTATGGTAGCTAGCTACACTTACGGTTTCCCTATAGCAGAGAAGGCCTTCGCTGATGCTAACGTGAAGTTGGTTACTCTTACAGACTACGAGCACGTGGTAGAAGAGGCTCTCGAGACTGGTTACATCAAGCAGGAAGACGTAGAGTTGCTCCACGAGTGGCGCAAGGACCCAGCTAACTGGAAGAAGTAATTTTTTACCCATCAATAATGAGTACAAGTACATTCGAAAGTAATATCAAACAGATTCCTCACAAGCAGGAATCTGTTTTTAATACTTTGAGCGACCTCAACAACCTGCAGGTGCTCAAAGATCGCTTCGAGCAGGTGAAAGACCAGATTCCTGAGGACAAGAGAAAGGAAATGGAGAAACTCAAAGACCTGAGATTCGACAGCGACAGCATCACGATCAACGCTCCTATGGTGGGCGACCTCAAGATGCGCATCATCGACAGAGTTTTTCCAAAAACCATCAAGTTTGAAACAGAGAACAGCCCTATCCCATTCAATTTCTGGATTCAGCTGCTCCCTACAGGAGAATTTTCTTGCAAGATGAAACTCACCATCAAGGCTGAGCTCAATATGTTTATCAAGGGTATGGTGAAGAAGCCATTGCAGGAAGGCATCGAGAAGATTGCTGATGCACTGGCGATGATTCCTTACCAGGATTAAAAATAAAGAAATTATGGCACATAAACTTTGGGAAAAGAACTTTGAAGTAAACAAGGAAATCGAACGATTCACCGTAGGTCGCGACCGTGAGCTCGACCTCTATCTCGCCAAATACGATGTGCTTGGCAGTATGGCACACATCACCATGCTCGAAAGCATCGGACTTTTGGAAAAGGATGAGCTTACCCAGCTCCTAGCAGAATTGAAGAATATCTACGCCATCGCCGAGAAAGGCGAATTCGTTATCGAAGACGGCGTGGAGGATGTTCATTCCCAAGTAGAATTGATGCTCACCCAGAAACTGGGCGATATGGGCAAAAAGATTCATTCAGGACGCTCACGCAATGATCAGGTTTTGGTAGATCTCAAGCTCTTCACCCGTCACGAGTTGAAGGAGATTGTTGATGCTGTCAAAATCCTCTTCGACGAGTTGATCCAGAAGAGCAACCAATATAAGAACGTATTGATGCCGGGCTATACCCACCTCCAGGTGGCTATGCCTTCATCTTTCGGACTCTGGTTTGGCGCTTATGCAGAAGGACTTGCTGACGACATGCTCTTCCTTCAGGCAGCCTACCGCATGACCAACCGCAATCCTCTGGGTAGCGCAGCAGGCTACGGCAGCTCTTTCCCTCTGAACCGTACCATGACAACCGAACTTCTCGGTTTCGACAGCATGGACTATAATGTAGTCTATGCCCAGATGGGTAGAGGAAAGATGGAGCGCAACGTAGCTTTTGCGATGGCTAGCGTGGCAGGAACCCTGGCAAAGATGGCTTTCGATGCCTGCATGTTCAACTGTCAGAACTTCGGCTTCGTGAAGTTGCCTAAGGAGTGTACCACCGGTTCAAGCATCATGCCTCACAAGAAGAACCCAGACGTATTCGAGCTGATTCGTGCCAAGAGCAACAAGCTCCAGAGCTTGCCACAGCAGATTATGCTCATCATGAACAACCTGCCTGTGGGTTATTTCCGTGATCTTCAGATTATCAAGGAAGTATTCCTCCCAGCTTTCGACGAGTTGAAAGACTGTCTGCAGATGGCTGCCTACATCATCAACAAGATGGAGGTTAACGAGCACATCCTCGATGATCCTCGTTATGATCCGATGTTCTCTGTTGAGGAAGTAAATCAGCTTGCCGCTAACGGAATGCCTTTCCGTGATGCTTACAAGACTGTGGGATTGGAAATCGAAGCTGGAGAATTCAAGCCTAACAAGGATATCCATCATACCCATGAGGGAAGTATCGGCAATCTCTGCAACGACAAGATCCAGGCACTTATGGAGCAGACTCTCTCTGAGTTCCATTTCGAGCGTATGGAGAATGCAGAAAAGAATCTCTTGAAATAAAGGATATCCCTTGAAATCAAAGAGAATCTTGAAATCAAAGAAATCTCTTAATACATTAGAATCTTTTTGAACTCAATGAAGAAAGAAACATCTATATATAATCATATATATAATAAGGTGTATATATATAATAAGGTGAAGAGTATGGCAGCAAAAGCTGTACTCTTCACCTTTTTGTATATCTGCCTCATTCTTTCTTCATCGCTGCTGACATCCTGCGATGCAGACAACAGCATCAGCACCCGATACCCATGCCAGTTTATCTTCCGAACCATCTACCATCCAGGAAGCAGCATTGAGACTGCTCTCCAAGGAGCCGGCACCTACACCATGATTAGTGCCAAAAAGATAAATGGTGCCTGGAATATCTATTCCACCCTCAACGATGGCAAGAGCCATACTGAAACCATCGTCCTCTCTACAGCCAAGGAAAACTATGCCAACTATAGCCATCTAGGAGCAGGAAACGACCTGAAGGATGCCACCAAGAATGGTTTCATCCTAGGCACAACCAACTTCAATGGCTATGTAGCATGGGACAGGCAATGCCTGAACTGCATCCTGCAATATGGCGGTACCAACTATCCACTGGAGTGGACAGGCAACAGACAATCGGTCATCTGCAACAAGTGCAAAAGAGTATATAGCCTTGAAAATGGTACCATCACAAGCGGTGGACAGGGAAAAGAAGACAAGATGCTGATGCAATATCGGGTAACCTACACAGGTATTGGCAGCGTGCTGACAGTAGGAAATTAGGTTTCTACGAGAAAAAATGCACCTTTTTGAAGAAAAATGGCGTATTTTTTCTTAAAAGTTGTAAATACATTTGGTGGAACCGGGAAATTATATTACCTTTGCACTCGCAATTAAGTAACGCGGAAATAGCTCAGTTGGTAGAGCACAACCTTGCCAAGGTTGGGGTCGCGGGTCCGAGTCCCGTTTTCCGCTCAACTCTTAACGTTTACCATGCCGCAATGGTGGAATTGGTAGACACGAGGGACTTAAAATCCCTTGGCCAGTAATGGCTGTGCGGGTTCGAGTCCCGCTCGCGGCACTCCTCCCTTAAAATTTTTCTTATGAAAAAATTTGCATACATCATATTTCTTATTTCATCGATTTTACTAACATCATGTGGTGTCAGTAGTGGTCACTTTAAACTTGAGGGCAAATTTTTAAATATGAATCAAGGTGAATTTTATGTTTATAGCACAGATGGCGGCATGGAAGGCATGGATACCATCAAAGTTGTAGGCGGTAGATTCACATACGAGATGCCCTGCCATGACGATTGTACGCTGATGATCGTTTTCCCAAATTTCTCTGAGCAACCTATCTTCGCAGAATCAGGAGAATCTGTGGAGCTGAAAGGCGATGCTTCCCACTTGAAGGAAATGGAGGTAAAGGGCACCAAGAACAATGAGTTGATGACCAAATTCCGCAAATCAATTCTTGGCAATACTCCGCCACAGGAAAAGAAACAGGCAGAACTCTTCATCGAAGATAACGCAAAGTCGGTAGTAAGCCTCTTTCTCATCAAGAAATACTTCATTGCCACCCCTCAACCAGATTACAAGAAAGCATTCTCTCTCCTTACTCTGTTGGAGAAAGAACAGCCTAAGAATATTCAGGTAGGTAAACTGAAGCAGCAGATTTCTGCAATGAAAGACGCAGGAGTTGGCACCAAATTACCAACTTTCACGTCATACGACACAAAAGGAAAGCTCATCTCCAGCACAGAACTGACCAGTTCACCTGTTGCAGTCATCTATACCTGGGCTACATTCAATTATGACAGTCAGGACATACAGAGAGAGTTGAAGAAGCGCCAACGCTCATCACAAGGCAAACTCAAGCTGATGGGCTTCTGCCTGGATGCAAGCAAGAGCAGCTGCCAGGAGAATATGAAGCGCGACTCTATCAACTGGGCTGTAGTATGCAATGGAGAAATGCTGGAAGACAAGACTTTGAAGAAGTTGGGACTCACTTCGATGCCCGACAACATCATACTTCAAAATGGAAAAATAACAGCCCGAGGCCTTAACAAGCAAGATCTATACAACAAACTAGACCAACTGCTGAAATAAAACCGCGAGCTCTAACCTTCTAAAAAAGAGCTTATGTTAGTAAAAACCTATTGTGCAGCAGTCAACGGACTGGAAGTCACGACTGTAACTGTAGAAGTCAGCCTCAACACAGGCGTAATGTATCATCTTACGGGCCTAGGCGACGAAGCGGTCAGGGAAAGCCGTAACCGTATCGCAGCAGCCATGCAGTATAGCGGCTATAAATTTCCAATAGCCGACATTACCATTAACCTGGCACCCGCCAACCTGCGCAAGGAGGGCAGCAGTTTCGACCTTCCTCTAGCCATCGGCATTTTAGGTGCCAATGGCAACATCCCCGAAGATCATCTCAAAGAATACATGATGGTAGGCGAATTGAGCCTTGACGGCACATTGCAACCTATCAAGGGAGCTCTACCTATCGCCATCAAGGCAAGGTCTGAACACTACAAAGGTCTGATTGTACCGGAACAAAACGCCCGGGAAGCTGCCGTTGTGAACAATCTGGAGGTTTATGGAATGAAAAACCTCTTTGATGTTATCCAGTTTCTTAGCGACAAATCATCCCCCAGCCCAACCATTGTAGATACTCGCAAGGAGTTTTACGAGAACCAGGTTCATTGCGACTACGATTACGCAGACGTAAAGGGCCAGGAAAACGTGAAGCGTGCCTTGGAAGTAGCCGCTGCCGGCGGTCACAATCTCATCATGGTAGGTCCTCCCGGCTCGGGAAAATCCATGATGGCAAAGCGTCTCCCCTCCATCCTTCCACCCCTTACTCTCTCAGAAAGTCTGGAAACTACCCAGATACATTCCATAGCTGGCAAATTAGCCAAGAACGTATCCCTCATTGCCCAGCGCCCTTTCAGAGCGCCTCACCATACCATCTCGCAAGTAGCACTGGTAGGTGGAGGAACCTCTCCACAACCCGGCGAAATATCTCTTGCCCATAATGGTGTGCTCTTCTGCGACGAATTGCCAGAGTTCAACAAAACAACCCTGGAAGTTTTGCGCCAACCTCTGGAAGACCGCCACATCAACATCAGCAGAGCCAAATACGCCATTGATTACCCTTGCTCGTTCATGTTTGTAGCAAGTATGAACCCATGTCCTTGCGGCTACTATGGTGACCCTACACATCATTGTGTCTGTACCCCGGGACAGATACAACGCTACATGAACAAGATTTCCGGTCCGTTACTCGACCGCATCGATATCCAGTGCGAAATCAGTCCTGTACCTTTCAAGGACATCTCCAAGGCAGCCCCAGGAGAACCAAGTGCCAGAATCAGGGAAAGAGTAATCAGAGCCCGAGAGATTCAGGCAGAAAGATTCAAGGATTTCAAGGGAATACACTGTAATGCCCAGATGACGGAACGTATGATTCATCAATTTGCGGAACCAACAGAGGAAGGAATCAATCTCCTCAGAATGGCAATGGAGAAACTATCCCTTTCTGCACGTGCCTACAACCGTATCTTAAAAGTTGCCCGTACCATTGCCGACCTTGCCGGAAGTCAGCAGATAGAACCTCAACACCTGGCAGAAGCTATCGGATATCGGACACTAGATAGGGGAGATTGGGCAGAAAGAGGACACTTCTAAGATAATTATCAGCCAAAACATATAAGAAAATCGTCCAAAGAAGGGGTATTTTTTATTGCACAGGGGGTATTTTCTATTAAATATCCCCATTTTAAAAACAAAATACACCCCGATAAGATAATTTTTACCCCCTTACAAGCAGAAAAACACGTACCTTTGCAATCGTAAAACAGACGTTATCACAACGTAGGTATAACACAACAAAAAATAAACTTTTAAAATTTCAAGACTATGGATAGTATTTTTAGAATTACAGAAGTTATCAAGAAAGTAGGTTTCGCGATTCTTATCGCAGAGTTGGCTGTTATCGCTTACTTGAACGTGATGTAATCATCACCCGATAAAGAAAAATAAGACACTTTATAATATATAAAGTAAGATATATAAAGTAAGATATATAAAGGAGGAAGTTTTCTACTTATTAAGGTAAGAAGATTGATTATTAAAACAGCAAGACTCAAGACAATAATAAATGATAATGATTGTGCTACCCTTATCAGAAAGACCTGAAGGGCAAGCACAAAAAAAGGCTCGGGCTGGAAAGCTAGAGCCTTTTTTAGTATCTGAGTTTTAGAATTCTCCTATCTAAAACTATCAAATTACACCTTATTATATATATAAAGGAGAAAAAGGACACCTAATTATTCCGCATTTCCAACATTTTTTTGTAATTTTGCACCCAAATAACAAAAATATATTAGCTAATATGGAACAAAAGAATTTCAAACGTACCACTGTTACAGCAGCATTGCCTTACGCTAACGGTGGTGTGCATATCGGCCACCTGGCAGGTGTTTATGTGCCAGCCGATATCTACGTACGCTATCTTCGCCTTAAAAAGCAAGACGTTGTTTTCATCGGCGGTAGCGACGAGCATGGTGTACCTGTTACCATCCGTGCCAAGAAGGAAGGCATTACCGTACAGGAAGTAGTGGATCGCTATCACAACCTCATCAAGAAGAGCTTCGAGGATTTCGGCATCTCCTTTGATGTTTACAGCCGCACAACTTCTAAGGTTCACAATAAGTTTGCTTCTGATTTCTTCCGTACTCTTTACGATAAGGGCGTTTTGGAAGAGAAAGTAGAAGAGCAGTTCTGCGATGAGGTTACCGGCGAGTTCCTTACCGACCGTAACATCGTCGGTACTTGCCCTCGCTGCGGTGCAGAAGGTGCATACGGTGACCAGTGTGAGAAGTGTGGTGCGACCCTCTCTCCAGAAGAGTTGATCAACCCTACCAATAAGAACAACCCTGGTCATGGCCTCGTCAAGAAGCCTACCAAGAACTGGTATCTCCCACTGGGCAAGTATCAGGACTGGTTGAAGCAGTGGATCCTGGAAGGCCACAAGGAGTGGCGTTCCAATGTTTACGGACAGTGCAAGAGCTGGTTGGATATGGATCTGCAGCCTCGTGCGATGACCCGCGACCTGGATTGGGGTATTCCTGTTCCTGTAGAGGGAGCAGAAGGCAAGGTTCTCTATGTCTGGTTCGATGCACCTATCGGCTACATCTCAAACACCAAGGAGCTTTGCGATGCTCATCCAGAAAAGTGGGGTACATGGCAGAAGTGGTGGCAGGATCCAGAGACACGTCTCGTTCACTTCATCGGAAAGGACAACATCGTGTTCCACTGCATCATCTTCCCTACCATGCTGAAGGCTCACGGCGACTATATCCTGCCGGACAACGTACCAGCCAATGAGTTCCTGAATCTTGAGGATGATAAGATTTCTACCTCTCGCAACTGGGCAGTTTGGTTGCACGAGTATCTCGTAGATTTGCCAGGCAAGCAGGATGTCTTGCGCTATGTATTGACAGCCAACGCTCCAGAGACCAAGGATAACAACTTTACCTGGAAGGATTTCCAGGAGCGCAATAACTCTGAGTTGGTTGCCGTTTATGGTAACTTCGTAAACCGTGCTCTCCAGCTCACCAAGAAGTACTGGGGCGGCGTGGTTCCTGCCTGCGGCGAATTGCAGGAGGTTGACCAGAAGGCTATCGCTGAGTTCAAGGATGTGAAGGAGAAGGTTGAGCAGTATCTCGACGTATTCAAGTTCCGTGAGGCTCAGAAGGAGGCTATGAACCTGGCACGTATCGGTAACAAGTACATCACAGAGTGCGAGCCTTGGAAGGTTTGGAAGACCGATCCTAAGCGTGTGGAGACTATCTTGAACATCTCCCTCCAGCTGGTTGCCAACCTTGCCATCGCCTTTGAGCCATTCCTGCCATTCTCATCAGAGAAGCTCCGCAAGATGATCAATATGCCTACCTTCGAGTGGACTCAGTTGGGCAGCACAGATCTCCTCAAGCCTGGCACACAGCTTGGTGAGCCAGAATTGCTCTTCGAAAAGATTGAGGATGAGGTGATCGAGAAGCAGCTCCAGAAGCTCGCTGACACCAAGAAGGCTAACGAGGAAGCTTCTTACAAGGCTGCCCCTATCAAGCCAGAGGTTAGCTTCGATGATTTCGAAAAGCTCGACATCCGCGTAGGTCACATTCTGAACTGCGAGAAGGTGAAGAAGTCTAAGAAGCTCCTGAAGTTCACCATTGATGATGGTTCAGGCGTAGAGCGTACTATCTGTTCAGGTATCGCTGCATACTATGAGCCAGAGCAGCTGATCGGCAAGGATGTACTCTTCGTTGCCAACTTTGCTCCTCGCAAGATGATGGGTATTGAGAGTCAGGGTATGATTCTCTCTGCCGTTAACTTCGACGGCTCACTCAATGTTACCTCTCTCCTGGGTCAGGTAAAGCCAGGAAGCCAGGTAGGATAATCGTTTCGAAAAAAGCTCTATATCTTCAATACTGAGGATATAGAGCTTTTTCTTTTCAGCTAAAGGAGTAAAAGTGATATAATCAACTAAAGCGCAAAGCGATAGCCTACCGTAAAGGTAAATACCTTGTTCTTGGAATCGCCGGCATCAGTCTTATTCACCTTGGTCAAGCCGATATGATAGCGGGCATCCAGAATCACATTCATATACTCATACGATAAACCCACAGGAATAGACACATTCACCTTCTTGGCTGCGTATGTGCTTTCCACATCCCGGCTTTCCTTGTAAAGAGTAGAACCCGTCTTACTATCCTTCTCCAAATCAGTTTCTTCCGACAGCATCTTGCCATCTCCACACAAGAACCCCACCTGTGCACCAGCCATAATGGCAAACTGAGGAGCCACGTATGCCTTCAGCATCAAAGGCACCTGAACATAGTCAAGATTCAGGCGATGATCCTTCACACCCGTATATTTCTTGATTCCATTATTACCCGTATCCCCATTCACAGCCATCTCATAATCGCCCCAGCGGGCACCCTGACGGACATAATAAGCACCCAGAGAAACACCCAGGTAATCTGTGGCACGATACTCCACATCGAGTCCACCCAGGAATCCTGCCTTACTCTTGGATTTCACCTCCCTGTTGTTTTCCGTTGCCAGATAGATGGAATTATCACTCAGATTGGCAATAGCCACACCTACTCGGGGTATCACCGAGAATTTACCTACAGGATTCTCCCCACCTTGCGCCATTGCCCCCATAGCAGAAAGCAACAGCATCATCACGATAGCAATATTCTTTTTCATCATATTCATTTTTTGAATTACACCTTATTATATATAGAGAGATAAATTCAATTCTATATATAGATAAACTCAAAAACACGAAGAATATTGCATCCATACTGAATAAGGATTCAATAAAATCAAGCAAATCGCATTAAAAAGCAGAAGCAAAAGCTATACAAAACTACCATTCTGTGATTTTTTCCATCATTTATCCTCAAAAAATAAACAAAAGATAGTAGATTATAGAAAAATTTGTGTAATTTTGCAAACGAAAACAAATGAAGGTTATCAGATTCAAAAACTGCATTTTTATAATAATGTATTTTTATACAACATAGAATATAATAGTATTAATTTAATTACAAGAGAGAGATTCTTATGGAAAAAAGACTCATGATGTTTCTCGCCGGACTGTTTCTCAGTATAGGAATGGCCCTGGCACAAACTCAAGCTACCGGTACTGTTACCGCAGCCGAAGATGGCGCTCCTATCATTGGTGCATCTATCAAGGTGGTTGGTACAAAAACGGGTACTGTTACCGACATAAACGGTAATTTCAAGATGGATGTTCCTGCCAATGCAAAGTTGGAAGTGTCCTACATTGGTATGACCACTAAAACCATAAAGGCAGGTAAAAACTTAAACATTGTTTTGGGTGCCGACGAGCGTTCATTGGAAGAAATCGTGATCAGTGTGCCTTATGGTACACGTAAAAAAGCTTCCTTTACAGGTTCTGCAGGTATTGTTGGTGGAGAGAAGATTTCCTCTTCACAGGTTAGTAGTGTATCCAAGGCTTTGCAGGGTACCGTGGCTGGTCTTCAGTCATTCTCTACCAGCGGTCAGCCGGGTGAGGATGCCAATGTCTATATCCGTGGTGTAGGATCCGTAAATGCCTCAACTACTCCACTTTACGTGGTAGATGGTATTCCATACGATGGTAAGTTGGCAAACATCAACAGCCAGGACATTGCTTCTGTCACCGTTTTGAAGGATGCTGCCGCAGCATCTCTTTATGGTTCTCGTGCTGCCAATGGTGTCATCATGATTACCACCAAGCAGGGACAGGCAGGCGCTGCTCCTTCTATCGAATTGACTGCCAAGTATGGTTTCTCCAGTCGCGCCGTAGCAGATTACGACCAGCTGAGCACCGATGACTACTTCAAGTTGCAGTGGGAAGGTATGCGCAACAGATACATCAACAATGGCAAGACCGAGGCAGAAGCAGCAACTTTGGCTTCAGCAAACACAGTAAAGGCATTGGGTATCAACCCTTACGGTACTGCTTATCCTCAGCCTATCGACCAGAATGGTAATCTGGTAGCCGGCGCTCACACCCTTTGGGATGACAGCTGGGAGGATGCCATGACCCAGAATGCTCACTATACCGATTTGAGCGCTCGCGTTTCCGGTGGTAGCAAGACCTCTAAATATTACATCTCTTTGGGCTACCTGGATGATCAGGGTGCTTATATCTGCTCTGGATTCAAGCGTTACAATGTACGTACCAACCTGACCTCCGATCTGAAGTCTTGGTTGCAGGTGGGTATGAACCTCTCTGCCTCTCACTCTATCCAGAGTTATCCTAAGCAGAATGATACTCGTACCGACAACGTGGTTTTGTTTGCCCGTCAGTTGCCTTCGTTCTATCCTGTTTATGAGCGTGATCCAGAGACCGGTGCTTATCTCTACGATAACAACGGCAACAAGATTTATGACTATGGTAACTACCGTTCAGGATCATACGCAGGTATGAACCTCGCCCAGTCTATGCTTTACGACAAGCACGACCGCAAGCGTGATGCAGTTACAGCACAAGGTTTCGTTTTGGTGAAGCCGATGGAAGGATTGACTTACAAGATGACGATGAACCTCGACTACAACAGTCTGTTCACTCACGATTATACCAACCCTACCTACGGCAAGCGTCCTATCGGTTCTTCAGCTAAGGGCAACACCCGTACTACAGGTTTCACCATCAACAACGTGGTAAACTATCAGCATACCTTTGCTGAGAAGCACGACATCACCCTGATGGCAGGTCAGGAGTACTACGAGTACAACACCTCTAACTTCAGCGGTGAGCGTTCTAATGTGATTGCCGACGGTTACTATGAGCCAGATGCAGCTCCTACACTGGTAGATTTCGGTGGTAATGCCGACCAGTATAAGCTGTTGAGTTTCTTCGGCAACGCCGAATACTCTTATATGAAGAAGTACTATGCATCCGTATCTTTACGTTCTGATGGTTCTTCACGCTTCCATCCAGATCATCGCTGGGGTACATTCTGGTCATTCGGCGGTTCTTGGCGCATCATCAACGAGAAGTTCATGGAGCCTGCTACCAAGTGGTTGAACAACCTGACTCTCCGTGCCAGCTATGGTGCCCAGGGTAACGACAACGTAGGCTACTATGCTTACCAGGCTCTCTACAGCATCGGCAAGTTTGATGGCGAAGGCACCTTGCATGCATCTCGTCTGGCTACACCTAACCTGACTTGGGAGACCAACCTGAACACCAACATCGGTGTAGATTTCAGCATGTTCGGCGATCGCCTCACCGGTACTATCGAATACTTCGAGCGTGCTTCCAAGGACCTGCTCTTCAGCCGCAGCCTGGTACCATCATCAGGTTTCTCAAGCATCGACGACAACATCGGTAAGCTGAAGAACTATGGTTGGGAATTCACCCTCAGCGGCACACCAATCCATACCAAGGACTGGATGTGGAAACTCTCAGTGAATGCTACCACTTACAAGAACGAGATTGTGCAGCTCCCTACAGAAGTGATGTGGAGCGGCAGCAAGAAATGGGTGAAGGGCGGTTCGCTCTACGACTACTATCTCTATGAGTGGGCAGGCGTAAACCCAGACAATGGTAACCCACAGTGGTACTACTATGACAATGGCGAGAAGAAGGTGACAGAAGATTACAGCAGTCTGACATCAGATGACAAGGTGAAGTCTGGCTCTTCTCTTCCTGATGTAACCGGTGGATTCTCTACTGACATCAGCTGGAAGGGACTCACACTCTCAGCCCTGTTCTCATACGCTATCGGCGGTAAGCTCTATAATAACGACTATACCGACCTGATGGGTGTTGGCGGCTTGAACGGTAGTTCCAAGAGTGTCGAATTAATCAACCGCTGGACTCCAGAGAACAGAAATACCAACGTTCCGAAGATTGTAGATCAGCAGACCAGCTACTTCACCTATTCATCTACCAGATGGTTGGTTGACCGTAGTTATCTCCGCTTGAAGACCGTGACATTGAACTATTCATTGCCACACAGTCTCTTGCAGCCACTGACATTGAAAGATGTCAATGTTTTCATTCAGGCAGAGAACCTGTTGACATTCAGCCATCAGCAGGGATTAGACCCAGAGCAGCCATTGAACGGTACTGTATCTTACCGCTATCCTGCCATGAAGACCATCTCATTCGGTATCAATGTAAAACTCTAAAATAGAAGTATCAAGATGAATAAATATATAACAAGAATGGGTGTGAGCCTCGCCTTGATGGCAACCACATTGTCTTCATGCGACCTGGATACCACCCCTACCACATCACTCGACTCTGATGCGGCTTTCAAGACTACCACATACGCAGAGAATGTATTGAGAGGTGCCTGGAGTTATGCCTTCAATGAAGGACAGTCGTATCAGTCTATTGGCATATTCTCTGTTCTCCTGAGCGATGACTTCATGGGCTCAGACTGTGTAAAGGCTAAGAGCTATGGCTACAGTCAATGCTACAATCTGACCGTAGGCTACGGTCGTGGCCAGCACAACTCCGTACTCTGGGATATATGCTACGATGCCATCAACAACTGCAACAACATCATAGCCAACATTGATAAGGCTTCAGGTAGCGATACCGACAAGAGCCGTATCAAGGGTCAGGCATACGCCACCAGAGGATATATGTATATGATGCTGGCATCACACTTCGCCTTCTCTGTAGAAAAAGATCCTAATGCAGTCTGTGTTCCAATCTACACAGAACCTACAGATATGAACCAGGCATTGACCGGTAATCCTGCTGCCAGCGTCAAGGAGGTATATGACCAGGCATTGGCAGACTTGAAGAAATCGGTAGAATTGATCCCGGAGAAGTATAATCGCGGTGTGAACACTACAGATTATTACAAGATCAACCATACCGTAGCCATGGGTATTCTTGCCAGAACTGCCCTTTATGCACGTGATTGGCAAACAGCTTACGATTATGCCAGCAAGGTATTGGAGAAGAACCCTTATCTGATGACTGAGGCTGAATACAAGAGCGGCTTCAACAACTGCAACAACGGCGAGTGGCTCTGGGGATATTCTGCAACACAGGATGACAGTGATGGTGCCTACACCATGAACTTCAAGGACAAGTCTCTGGATGGTTATGGAAGTCTCTGCGTAGATCCATATTTCGTAGAAAACTATAATGATAACGACTATCGCAAGGATCTGTTCCAGGATTGGGGCTACACCGCACAGGGTGGTAAGGTAGTTCGCCTGCTGAACTCAAAGTTCGCCTTTCAGGATATTGACAATGGAATTACCGATATGGATTTGATGCGTACTTCAGAGATGTATCTCATCAAGGCAGAGGCAGCTTATTATCTCCACCATACCGACGAGGCAAAATCTGTACTCTACACCTTGCAGCAGGCTCGTATGAAAGAGGGCAAGACTGCTCCTGAGATTACTGCAACCGGTGAGGATCTGCTGAAGGCTATCTGGTTGGAGCGTCGCCTGGAACTCTGGGGTGAAGGTTTCGCCATCACAGACATCATCCGCAACCAGCAGTCTATTGAGCGCAAGGAGTTTGAGGGACCTGTCATCATCAAGGAAGAAGATGAGGAAGGAAACATCACTACCGAAGAAGTTACAGGTACCGGCCACGATGTGCTCAAGTTCAACGATGGTACAGACTTCTGTCCTAACAGCAAGTACTACCTCTACCGTATCCCTCTGAACGAGGAGCTTCAGAACCAGAATCTCTACAAGAATCATGAGAAGTTAGACTTCTATAGATAATACGTTTTAATAAATGAATCTCGTAAAGCTCTATATCCCAGCTCGGATATAGGGCTTTTTTATGTGAGATGCAGTGTGCACCAAACCTGTTAATTATAAGTAATAAAAACAAAAAAACTGTTGTTTTTGTTACTTATACGAAACAAAAAGAGTATCTTTGCGGAAAGTTTTACTCGTATGAAACAAAAGATATTAGAATAAGCAAGATTATCAAACTCTGCACGACCGAATTCTTTAAGAATATAAGTCTTGCCACATTGTCTTACCCCGTTTAATATCAACGGCTTATGACACTCTTGATTTTTCCATTCTACAAGCTTAGTATATATCTTTCTCTTCATACCTTTACACTTTTAGACACATAAAACTGTCAGATTATTACACTTTTCGACACATAATAATGTCGAAAGCTTACACTTTCTGACACGTAATATCAATGCAAAACTACACTTTTTTACACATACGACCAAATAAACATTGAGCATAAAGTGGGATATTAAGATATTTTAATATTTACCTTATAACATAAAATATGTGGGTTCCTAACTTTTTTCCGTAACATTTCCCAGAAATCCCTTGCAGATATGAAAATAAAGTCGTAACTTTGCGCTTGAGAATTTTAAAACAGATGGTTATGAAGTACTTAGATCCTAAGGCAGACCTCACGTTCAAGAAGATATTCGGCAATCACCCTAAAAGACTGATCAGTCTTCTGAACGCCCTCCTGCCACTCAGCGAAGAAGAGCAGATACAAGAAATCAAGTATCTGCCTACAGAACTTGTGCCCCAGCTCGAAGGGGGCAAGAACACCATTGTGGATGTACTCTGCACCGATGTCAGAGGCAGGAAGTTCTGCGTGGAGATGCAGATGGAATGGTCTGAAGCCTTCCAGCAGCGAGTACTGTTCAATGCATCCAAGCTCTATGTGAGTCAGGCTAAAAAGGGCGGAAAATACAGCGAACTGCAACCAGTGTATTCTCTCAACCTGATAAATGATATCTTTGCGCATGATACTCCAGATTTCATCCACAACTACCGCTTCGTGCACGACAAGGACAGCAATAAGGTGATTGAAGGCTTGCATTTCACCTTCATTGAACTTCCCAAGTTCACACCACATTCCATTGCCGACAAGCGCATGATGGTATTGTGGCTCCGTTTCCTCACGGAAATCAATTCCAACACGAAGGAGATTCCTACCGATTTGCTTAATGATCCGGAGATAGGAAAAGCCGTAGAGGAGCTGGAGATTTCTGGTTTCTCGGATGCCGAACTCAGAGCCTACGATAAGTTCTGGGATTCCGTAAGCGTTGAAAGAACCCTCATAGATGACAGCTACCAGAAAGGTAAGGAAAAAGGTAAGGAAGAAGGAATTGCTGAAGGCATGAAGCAAGGTATGGAGAAAGGCATGTCCCAGCGAAGCCTTGAGATTGCCAGGAAGATGCTGGCAAAGGGTATGGATGAAGCATCGGTCATGGATATGACGGGGCTGACGGCAGAGGAGATAAAACTGCTGAAAGCGGAGATGTAGATTACAAATATCACCATATAATCAAGGGTCTATACGCCACCTGTTCATCGTGGCATATAGACCCTTGTCACAGATTTACACATATATTTACCTTATAACATAAAATATGTGGGTTCCTAACTTTTTCCGTAACATTTCCCAGAAATCCCTTGCAGATATGGAAATAAAGTCGTAACTTTGCGGCATGGATATTTAAAACAGATGATTATGAAGCAGGTAGAAGAAAGATACATCAGCTTGCTGACCGACTTCGGTTTCAAGCGAATTTTTGGAACGGCAATGAACAAGGATTTGCTCATTTGCTTCCTCAACAGCTTGTTTAATGGCAGACAGGTTGTGAAGGACGTATCGTATCTGAATCCAGAGCACGTGGGAGATGTATATACCGACCGCAGAGCCATCTTTGATGTATATTGCGAGGGCGAAAACGGCGAGAAGTTCATCGTAGAAATGCAGAATGCGTACCAGACGTATTTCAAGGATCGCGCCCTCTTCTACTCCACCTTCCCTATCCGTGAACAGGCACCCAAGGGGAATGAATGGGATTTCAAGCTCAATCATATCTATACTGTTGCCCTGCTCAACTTCAGCATGAACGAGGATGCATTCGACAAGGAGAAAATCCGCCATCATGTGCAGTTGTGCGACACAGCTACCCATAAAGTATTTTACGACAAACTCGAATATATCTATGTAGAGATTTCCAAGTTCAACAAAACCCTGGAAGAATTGGATACGCTCTACGAGAAGTGGCTCTATGCACTGAAGAACCTCTATAAACTTACCCAGCGCCCTAAAGAGCTGTGCGACAAGGTTTTCGACCGCCTCTTCGAGGAAGCCGAGATAGCCAAGTTTACTCCGCAGGAAATGAGGGAGTACGAGACCAGCAAGATGGCATATCGCGACATCAAGAATTCCGTTGACACTGCTAAGCGTGAAGGTATAGCTGAGGGTAAGGAAATTGGTATGAAGGAAGGTATGGAGAAAGGTAGAGAAGAAGGCAGAGCTGAAGGCATGAACCTGCGAAGCCTTGAGATTGCCAGAAAGATGCTGGCAAAGGGTATGGATGAAGCGTCTATCATGGATATGACGGGGCTGACGGCAGAGGAGATAAAGCTGCTGAAAGCGGAGATGTAGATTACGAATATCACCATATAATTTAGGGCCTATATGCCACCTGTTCATCGTGGCATATAGACCCTTGTCGTTTCCCGTGAGGTGCGGGTGACTATGTTTACTGGACACCTTATACTCCTTGCCCAGCTTAGGAGTTAAACAATCTACTTTATTATTCAACTCTATATCTACACGTTATGGACTTAAATTCATACCCAAGGAATTTTTTGCTGACATGTTCATTACTAAGATCATAATCTGTAATAATATCAGCAGTCCAACAATACCTACCTTCGGCTTCGCCATCATTCATAGCTTTCTGGTCTTTTGACAAAACCAAATCGATGAACCGGGTTTCACAACCATCAAAGATACCATTATTTCTGACATTACCATATACTTTTGTAAGATTGCCTAAAACTACTTTTTGAAGTCCTGGACAATCTGAAAAAGCATTTTCCCCGATTTCTGTAACATCTGGGAGGACTATGGATTTCAGCATGTCAAATTGCAAAAATCCTCTTGAAGGAATCTTCTTACATCCTATCAAAGTAAGGTTTATACTCCCATCCCTTGCATCTTTAAGTCCGATATTTATTGCTTTCAATGTTTCTTCATCCACATCGGGAGCAAGAAGGAGATTGATGTAAGTCTTGCCCGCATACAATTCCTTCTTGACGTCTTCCACAATTTGATCGAAAGTGATACCTTCGTCAGTCAGCGAAACAACAGTAGCATCCAGAGCATAACTCTTAGCACTCTCTGTTGCTTGCGAGAATGTATGAGTTGTCAAAGCTGCTTCTCTATATTTCACTGTTACTTCGGAATTATTTTCAAAAGTACCATATAAATAGGCATTGCCCTTTTCATCCGAAGTAAGTGTATAATTTCCTTTCTGTTCCATATCGCTGCTGCCCGCAGGAGTGAAATATTCGGTATCAACTGTTATTTGCTCATTGGGTAGAGTTGCAATACGCAAACGTGAATATTTGCGTGTTGCCTCGGCAAAAGAAACGGTTATAGTCTCACCATTACCAGTGATTCTAGCTTCTCCCTCGATAAGTTCATCCGTTCCTGCTACCTTACCTTTTTTCAACATTAATGAGGTGTTAGACCATTTATAATTAGGGGCGTAATATACATGGGATATATATGCAGGGTCTCCTTCCAGATAAACCAATTCACCACTTGTCAATTCCCAACTCTTGCCATTATATGTAAAGGTTGCATTATGTCTTCCATAAGAGGTATTGTCTATCTCCAGAAGCAACTCATCTCCTTCAGCCCATGAAGTCTTGCCTTCATCAGGTATACCTATAGCACGAGTCTGTGAATCTCCGAATGCAGGAAATTCACCAACAACCAACTGTACGTTGCTCTTGCCTGTTGTTGTGGTTGTTTCTTCTATATCACTTGTGCATGACGCCATTACTATAGTAACGACTGCCAGCATGATGTATTGAAATATCTTTTTCATATTTTTTCCTCCATTGTTTATTTGAGTTCTTCTTCATTTGTCCAACCAGTCATATTATCTATGCTGATTCTGGTCAGTTCCACTTTGTCTTTTCCTACATCGAGTTTGTAGATGTAGCGTTTACCCTCTTCAAACTCCGTTTGTGATTTTAGCTTTGACACAAAGTTTTTCTCACCTATTGAGAATTTTAAGAATTCCTTGTCTGTTCCCACCGTTCCAGGCACTATGATGGCAGAGAAAGTTTTCACTTCACCATCTTCTGTCTTACAGGCATCCACCAACTTAGCCTCTTGATAATTGGAAGTGTCCATTTTCCATCCATTTTTATCGTCTGGCAATTTAAAAGACGCCCCACTGCAAGGTGAGCAAATTTTTAGGCTACTTATGTCCAAATTAGGATAATCAGCAGTACCAACATGATACATGATTGTAACCAAAGACATACGATGTTTCATTGGAATCGTTACATAACCATAAGGAGAACCGTACCAATGACCATTTATTAAATCGGCAGACTTCAAATCTTTTGGTGAGCTTTGATTTGTTGGCAATTCATATACCAAATGAAATGGATCATAATCATCCGATGATGGATATACAGCTAATATAAAATGTTTGTCGACTTCATCTAACCAACGAAAACTTCCACTGCGAGACCATTCGTTTGTTGCACTATTAAAAGAAAGAACAGCCGTACTACCAGCAACGAAATCAGTAAATGTCCCTACTTTCAGTTTATCTTTATCCTCCCAATTGTCACCGTGTCCCAATGTATTGACACGAGTCTGCATACCTCCAACAGAGAAAGTGGCATTGATTTCCTGCCCTTTCAGCGTAGGAGCCATATCTTCATTTTGCGTACATGCTGTAAAGCCCATAGTGATAAGGCCCATTACCGCATAGGAAATTCTTTGTTTTATCGTCTTCATAATCTTCAGTTTTTTATTGTTAGTGAGTTAGTGAGCGGCCAAGCTCACTAACCCTGTATTCCCTATTTTCAGTACCTTATTTATCATTACAAAGCTATATCTGCATCTAAATCACCTGAATCACCATTTCCCCAAGGAACTATATTAGCATTTTCTATAGTAATCCCCGTATTTTTAACAGTTATGTTGTATGTATATTTTTTGCCACCTTCTAATTGTCCATTGGTGGATGGTGTTATAGGGGTTGTGTATTTTACTTCGCTATCATTCAACAACAAGTAAATCTCTATATCCATTTTATTGCTTTCAAGGCTTTGCGGCAACATGATATAAGCAAAACTTTCTTCGCTTTCAAAAGGTACATCATTAAAAACACGAGTAAGAGTAGCTCTGTCACCAGCAGTTTCAACCGAACCTGTTCTTGTGTCAAATTTACCGCTTGTAAATATTCCTTTCATATTCAAGCTATTGAATTTATAATTGTTATCTTTGACACCCTGCCCTGGCTTAATTTTGAATTCAACCAAACTCATACAATGCTTAAAGCGATGTTCTGCATCTGTAAAATTCACAGTTGGAGATGCTTTACTTGCAGTAGCCCCTGAGGCAAAAAGTACATCAGCCTTACAAGGTTGGTTTGCTTCTACCTCAGCTATATTCCAATTCATTTTACCATCAGTTAAGAATTTGTTATAAGGATAGTATGCACTAAATGTTGTCTCTTTGTTGTCCTTGAAATAGATGATGTTGTTATTGTCAGCAGCTTCAAAAGTACCATCCCCATTTGTTGTTACATACTTTTTGTTGTCTCCTGTTGTATTGCCAGAAGATGTGACATATACGCCAATGGCATCGCCTGCTGTCCAGCTGTTGTTGTCTGCAGTTCCACGGGTTTTGATATTGTTGGAAATATCCGCCTGTACGGTAGCAGCAACAGGACCATTGTTGCCGATACCGTCTTCTTCGTTAGCGCAAGCTGCAAACAGCAATGCTGCGGCAGCGATGTATAAGAATTTAAATTTTTTCATATATCTTGTTATTTAAGAGTTGTTATTGTGCTATATGTTCATTATTGTCTCCTGCCTCTGTCCAAGGCTTAATGGTTCCAGAAATATCTACGGCAGAACGACTCAATTTTACTACTGTATAGTGGTATCTTTTGCCACCCTCAAGTTTTACAGGCATTGTCCATACAAAAGGAGCGTCGTAACCATTCTTGAGGTCAAACTCTATCACTCGGCTTGCTTCTTCTGTAGGGAGCAGGATTGCCTCATACAGCTTGCCAACTTCGGTAGTTTTCATCGTGATGTCCGCAGGAGTTTCTTCACCAGAGATAGTTCCATCCACAAGATTGAAAGTGGCTTTGGTATTCTGACCTTTCACTGTCACAGTCATTTTCTTAAGGTCTTCTTGCGTGAGACCGTTACCTGGTTGAACATCCAAAATAAGATTGCTTAACTTATGAAAGAACGTCAAGTCAACCTGTGGCGTAGCTTTGTTGCAGCCTTCTGTCTTGGCATACATGAAGTCGATAGCTTCTTGTTTCGTTTGGTCTGTTACATCAAGTGCTACCTTGTAGTCATTGACAGTGGTCTGTGGATAGTAAGAATAGAAGTCCACATCTCCATCTATCGGGAAGAAAACAGTCTTACCACCAGAAACAGGTGAAAAGGCTATACTTCCATTTGACTGATAGCAAATATTGTCAACACCCTCTTGGATAGCATCTGCCGAGAGAGGCTGTTTGGTACCTGTCATGAAGATACCGATCCTGTCACCATTAGCCCAAGCTACACCAGCAGCACGGGTGTTTACGCTGATACCACCAGTAAACTGCACGGCTACCTTATCGTTCTGGGTAGAAGGTGCGATATCTTCTGTACTGCATGAAACCATTGCACCAGCCAAGAGTGCAAGGGCGAAAAACTTAGTCATCTTTTTCATCTTATCAATATTTTAAATGTTATTATTATTATTTGATTTCTACTTCATTGTTGAGGTTCGTCCAACCGTTGATGGTAGCTTCCAGATTCATCTTTGGCTGCATTTGGTTGTAGTTGAGTCGCAACTCATACTTTCCTCCAACCTTCATCGCAGGGGCGGTGATGTCATACTCTTGCAAGGTCTCGTCAGGGAGCAAGAGGCGGAGATAAACATGAGAGGCGGGGCTTCCCTGTATGGTCGGCATCAGCCGAATGACTTCTGATTTCAGGGTTGATTCCGTAGCCAGGATAGTAGGCATTTCCACTTCCGTTGGCTCTATGCTCGGCAAACCGTAGTCTCCATCACTATTCTTCTGTGTAGGGAACAGACACCAGGCTGCATCTAATGCCTTACCACTCATCTCTGTGCCTTTCGGCACATTCTCAATGATGACGGTCAGTTCCGGAAGCACGCTCTTCATAGGGTTTTGCACCACATAGCTGCCTTCCTTGTTATCTATCTTCACATCGGCAACTCCGAAATAGGCATTATGCTTCACATCCTTAGGATTGGTCAAACCTATCTGGATATTGTTCCAGTTGGTCAAAGCCCTGGTCTGGTCAGTGGTGAAGAATGGCTCTATGAGATTGGTAATAGCCAATATCTGATAATGCCCTTCAGGAAGAGCGAAGCGTTGGCTTGCCACCTCCTGCGCACTGCCACCATGTTTTTCCTCTACAAGCGAGCCGTCATCGGCATTGAATATCCAGAGCTTCACATCCTTCACTTCCGTGCCTTTATCAGCTTCATCTGCCCAAGTGAGCGATACTGACAAGCCACTTTCTTCCTCATCAGAATGAACATCATGGTCGCAACTTGCCAACAGGCATGGGACGCATAACAGCACCCATAACCAAATATTAAATCTTCTTTTTGCTTTCATTTTCTATCTTGTTTTATGGGTTACTGATGATGATGGGTAAAAGGCAAGTTGATTCCTAATCTTATGCCACTTTCCCACAAGAAGTTATTCTTATGCAGATATTCCGGCATTCCATCCATACGTTTGCCAGTAAGACGGGTCAAACCGGAATAGATGCCCAATTTCAGACATGAGGTCAGTTGGTAGCCCACCTGCAAGTCTGCGCCATAACCCAAATGCCAGTTGGTTGAACCTTTCATCACTTTGGCATCATCGGCTATAGTCTGAATATCAGCCTTGGTCGTTACTGCATATATATGAGGTGAAACAGCCAAATCCCATCGGCTGTTAGCTGTTTGATGGAACAGTCCAAGGAGATGAACGTTCACTCTTGCCCCATATCTGCCCATTCTGACATGGCTTTTCAGATTGGCATATTCCCAACTGTCCATGCCCAGGACACCTGCGTTGTAAAGCATACCGTCGCTACCCAACCAATAGTTACGTTCTACGCAGCAGTCTTGTGCAGACAAGTTCATTTCTCCATATTTAGCAGATAATTCTGCCGAGAAGATGGAGTTGAAACGATAGCCGCCATATAAGCCAGCAGCCCAACCGAGGTGCGTCTTGTCATGTCCGAAGCTAGAGAAGGTAGAGAAACCGAAAGGCATTCCACCCTCTACTCCGACGTACCAGCCTTGCTGCTCGGTCTTTCCATCTTCTTTTACTTCTGCTTTCGCAAAAGAAAAAGGAAGAATAAAAGCAAGCAATGCGACCAGCAATCTTTCTTTTCCAGTTAAGTAATTTCTCATATTGATCTTTTTTTTATAGAAAATATACTGTCTTTTTCCAAAGAGCAACATACTTTTTTCTTAGTTAAAACTTCATTCATATCTATCATGTTTTGATTATAATTTACAATATTTTAAATCCTTCATGATACAGATTGTAAAAATCCTGGTGCAAAGTTAAGGGTTTTATATGAAAGTGGGGGGGGTAATATTTGTTTTTTCAGGTATGAATTTTTGGTTTTTGGTGTCTCATTCGTGAGCAATGCGACACCTTGTTAGTATTCTTTAACGTTTTCTGACTCTATTCAAGCCCAGAATCTGTATAAATCTTTAGCCGGCACCAGCGCGTAACGGAATTGAAAATCGCTGGCCGAAGGGTAAAGCAAAGGTAAAGGGCATAGGGGGATCATTCTTTCGGCCAAATTGTTTTGTACATTGGCCAAACATCCATTTGTGGAACAGGAGTCAATTTTGCAAATTGATTCTTTTCATAGAAACCTACTGCGCTATAATTAGAGGTATGCCAAGCTCTTACTGTCAAGAAGACGCAACCAGCATATCTTTGGTTTCTAGCCATCGAAGCTATTTCTTCAATTAAGGCTGAACCTAGAAGTAAACTTTGAAATTTTTTATCAATAGCTAAGTAGGCAATTTCTAAAGCGGGATAAGTATATTTTTGTTCGAATTGTTCTCGGAAAGTTTCTTTTACCGCAGGTAAATCGGTTCCTGCTGCACCTATACGCATATCATCAAAATCATCTGAATCTATGTCAACGGAGTCGAATGCTAAGGCGAAAATAGCAACAATCGTGTTATTCGCTTTTAAGCGTACACAAAATGTCTTACAATAATGACTCTCTTCACAATCTTGTAAGTGATTATGAAGAAAGTCATCCATTTTGTCTTTTCCTGTATAGAAATTTATCAACTCATCAAAGTCTGATAAAAGTTCTATTTTGTATTCTTCTAAATTCATTCTAAATTCCACTCAAATTTATATGGATAATTTGATGTCTTTGTGGCATCATCTTTCTTTGCTTTTGCACCGATGGATGCAAGAGCGGCTTTACGAACAGCTTGTGCGTATTTGCCTTTAGCTAAAACTTTTGGTGCATTTATTCCTAACATAATTATATCATTTAAATGTTTGTGATGCAAACGAGCGCAATGAAAGCTTGCTTTCAAATTGCCGAGGGCAGCTTTTCTTTTGCAAAATTAAGCAATATTTCTGTAACTTCCAAATATTTAGCAGGTTATTTTGTTCTTTTTAGTATTAAAACGCATATGTAAAGCTTTTGGGCCTTCAGCCCATACTTAAACCACATGCGAAAGTTCTGTCTATATTTGTCGGAATCTCCAAATGTTTTCTAAGAAATCTGCTTATCAAGCATGGAATTTAATCCAAAAAGTTCTAATTGCCATAAATTTCTCATTATGAATCAACGGAAGAACCGCTTTATACCCCATCTTCTTCCTCTTCTTCCTCTTCAGCAGAAGCGTTGGTATCCAACTTCTCATCCTTTGATATAGAGATACTACCCATTCGGGAAATCTTAAGTACCAGAGGGACATATTCATCACTGGTAACATCAGGCGACCCAACACTTGCTGCGAAGTAAAGATAATCACCTTCTGCTTTCACATACACAATACCGAGCAAAGCACCCATGTCCTGTGTATGTTTGTCAATATAGGATGTGAAATCTTTCTTTGTGAAAGTACGGCTAAAGAATTCTGAACCATCGCTTCTCAATACCTTAACCGAAATTCTGTTATCATAATACTTGGTGTTTTCGTCCAACTGGAGAACCGGAAGTTCCTTGTCAGAACTACGCTTCACCACCACTTTATAATGGGAACCAACCCAGTCAGCCTCCCTGGTCTGCTCATAATCACTCATTTTCTGAGTAGCTTTGTTCACAACCTTAGCCACCGGTTTAGGAGCAATAATGATATTACTCTTCTTCTTTTCTGTACAAGCCGTCAAGCTAGAAATAGCCAAAAGACCTATTAATATATAATCAATTCGTTTCATTCCGTTATTTTTTCTTACTGCAAAAGTACATTTTTCTTTTGAAATAGCCAAAGAAAAGAACCGAAATCTACATTCTTACACAAAATCAGATGCAAAAAGGCGCCTACTTTCACAAGCAGACGCCTTAACATACCTAAATACTAACTAATAAATTTCCTATTGAATCTTACACGATATAATAAAAGTTCAGTTTATGAATTCTAATCGTAACTTTGACGAAAAGAAAATGAAAAGGTTTAATCAAGATATAAAAAAAAGTGCTTTTTCTGCTTTTTTTTTCATTTCTTAGCAAAAGAACATCAAAAAACATGATTTTGTTTTGTTTTTCGAACAATTTGCCGTACCTTTGCAGCATAATAAAGACATTAAGTATGAAAAAGAGGTTAATATTTATCATTTCTGTATTTTTAGCCTTCGTTTCATGTTCGCATCAGCAAACAGAAAAGAAGGAGCAAGTCATCGACACAATACCTGTGATGGTGATGCAGATACAGAAATGCAATCGCTTATATACAGCAGAAGCTCATGTCCATAAGATTATAACTCATGATGACCAGCTTAATCTGAAGGGCTCACTGTTCAAGAAAGACTTCAATATTCATGTTCCCGGCTCAAACCGCAAGGTGGCCATTCCGATGGATGCGACATTAAAAGCTTATGTAGACTTTTCAGGATTCTCTGCTAAGAATGTTAACCGACAAGGTGACAAGATAGAAATCATCTTGCCAGACCCAAAAGTGATGCTCACCAGCAGTAAAATCAATCACGAAGGTGTAAGACAATTCGTTTCACTCACCAGAAAGAACTACAGTGATGCAGAACTGTCACAATTCGAACAACAAGGCAGGGAAAGTATCATTCGCGATATCCCGAACCTAGATATTCTTGAACAGGCACGCCAAAGTGCAGCAAATACCCTGATTCCGATGTTACAGGACATGGGATTCGCAGAAGAGAATATCAAAATCAGTTTCAGGAAGAAATTCACTTTCAACGATCTGAAGACTCTTCTGGATAAGACAACTATCGAAAAGAATCATTAAGCGAGGAGAACAATGATATGAAAAGAATACAAATCATCGTACTATTAGCACTGATCCTTATTCTGGGTGGAGCCTTCTATTGGCTCACCAAAGACAACGAGGTCAGCGTGGTACAGGAAGATAAGACAACCCTCTCACCCACTCAGGTAGAAAGCATCGAGAATATCGGTCAATGGGAATTTTTATCTGTAAGTGATGAAGAACTGATAGATACAATACGCCGTGGCTTTTTGGGCGACGACCAACTGGTACGTATCTATTACGGAACGTTGCGCTTGGGTATCGATATGAAGGATGTAAAAAAAGGATGGCTACAAGCCAGCCCGGACAGCATCGTATGCACTTTACCTCCTATCAAACTGCTGGACCATAACTTCATTGACGAAGCGAAGACCAAGAGTTTCTTTGAAGAAGGCAAATGGACAGGCAGCGACAGACAGGCTATGTATGAGCGTGCTTATCAAGCTATGAAGAAACGTTGCTTAAACCGCACCAATATCTATACTGCACAGGCGAATGCCAAGACTCAGTTTAGAGAGATGCTGAAAGCAATGGGATTCAAAAACGTAAAGATAGAATTTGAGAAATAACAAGGTTATAACACATAAGTAACTGCGTTATCAGGTATAAAAATATAGATATAAGATAAACATAAAATTTTTAAGAGATGGATGCAATAAACGATTTTTTCACCGCATTTAGTTCATTCCTGTGGGGATGGCCTATGATTATCCTGCTGTTGGGAACCCACATCTTTCTGACCATCCGCTTGCGCTTTCCACAACGCAAGATTTTCAAGGCAATCAAACTGTCTGTAAAGAAAGACAAGAATGCCACAGGAGATGTTTCACAGTTCAGAGCACTGGCAACAGCACTGGCAGCTACAATTGGTACCGGTAACATCATCGGTGTGGCTACAGCTATCGCTCTTGGCGGACCAGGAGCCGTACTCTGGTGCTGGTTAACCGGTGTCTTTGGTATTTCTACCAAATATGCCGAAGGATTACTCGCCGTAAAATATCGCGTAAAGACCAAGCGAGGCACGATGTTGGGTGGTCCTATGTATGCCCTGGAAAAAGGATTGGGCTGGAAATGGCTTGCAGTCCTGTTCGCCCTCTTTGCCGCATTGGCATCATTCGGAATCGGTAGCACGGTACAGGCAAATGCCATCTCTACCCTGGTAGAAAACCAATACGGCATTTCTCCATACATTACTGGAACCATCGTTACGGCTTTAGGAGCAGCTGTAATTCTTGGAGGCGTGAAAAGTATCTCCAAGGTTTGTGGCATGCTGGTACCTTTCATGGCACTCTTTTATGTATTAGGCTGCATCTACATTCTCTGTGTAAATCATGCTTATTTATTGCCTGCCATCCACGTAATCTTTGACTCTGCATTCACAACAAAGGCTGCAGGTGGCGGCTTCGCTGGAAGTACCATGATGATTGCAGCCCGCTATGGTATAGCCCGCGGATTGTTCTCTAACGAAAGTGGTCTGGGTTCGGCACCTATCGTTGCTGCAGCAGCCCAAACCCGTAACCCTGTGCGTCAGGCATTGGTTTCATCTACCGGTACCTTTTGGGATACTGTCATCATCTGTGCCCTTACAGGTCTCGTCATCACCTCAAGTATCATAGCATATCCAGACATTGACTACCATAACGGAGCAGCACTCACCAAGGCTGCCTTCAGTAAGATTCCATATATCGGAGCTCCGATATTGACCATCGGACTGGCAACATTTGCATTCAGTACGACATTGGGATGGAGTTATTATGGAGAACGGTGTGTAGAATATCTGAAAGGCAAAAAGTGGATGCTCTGTTTCCGCATAGTCTATATTGCTACTATCTTCCTGGGTAGTGTCATCAGTCTGGGACTGGTTTGGAACATAGCCGACTGCATGAATGCTTTAATGGCCATACCAAACCTTATCTCCCTGCTCTGCCTGAGTGGTATCATAGTGCATGAAACCAGAAAGTATCTGTGGAGAGACCAGTTAGATAAAGACATGGACGAAAAAGAAATAGAGGAATTAGAATAAAAGACACAGAAAGGAAATACCCTGAAAGGGATAAAAATACAAAAGCTCGGTATTGCATCACTGCAGACCGAGCTTTTATTATTAAATCAACAAAAACTAATAAAATATCTTTTCTAAAAACCAAAAAACCTATTCGTTATGAACTTATGGTGCAAAGATACTACCGTTTGCGCAATAAACAGCACATTTTCTGTTGATTTCTATACTTTTTATTGGGCAAACGTTTGCACAGTTTGCCCTATCAGATTACAATTTATACTGAAGATGTTTCATTGCATGACCACCCCAAGTGGTATCATTGACATATTGGAAACCAACCTTCGCATAGAGACGCTCCGCTTTCGGATTGCCTTTATCACAAAGCAAACCTACAGCAGGAAGTCCTAATTCTCTTGCGCGAGAGATAGCAGCATCCAACAGTTTAGATGCAATACCTTTTCCACGGTATTGGTTAGAAACTGCCAAACTATCCAAATAGAACTCACCTTCCTCTGTTTCAAGCTCCATAGCCGAATAGTCTATTCCAAAAGCCACGATCGCAGCCTCAATAAAGCGCTTACGTAATCTTTTGACGTCAGCACCATCGTATGCAACCAAGATGCCAACAAGAATGCCATCAGTAGACATAGCAACCAATGTATTCTTATAACTATACTGACTGTCCTCCATCTCTACAAGTTTAGTCATCATACGGTGAAAATCAACCAATGTATGCTGAGGACCAGCAAAATTTTGGCAACACTGCGCATTCATCGCCTCCATGATAAGCGATGCGATATGCGAAGCCTTGTCAGGCGTAGCCTGTTCTATTTGAATTTTCATTATATTGTTTTTATTTTATTGTTTTATTATTGTTATTTCTTTCATGTTCCAGCATCGTGAGGAAATTCTACAATTACTTTTTTCATGATTGCTGATTGGCTTTGATGCCTTATCGTTTACAAAGTTACGTATATTTTTTGATAAGAGCAAGTTTTTTATATTTTTTATTCGAAAAAGTTTTTTTATTCGAAAAAAAGATGTATCTTTGCCGCAGGTTTTGAAGCTAAATTTCTATTACTAGTATAATAGAGATACCCAAATCCCTTGGGTCCCAATGCTTCAAAACCTTTTTCGTTTTTAAGAGCGAAAAAAGGATACACCGAAAGAGTGTATCCTTCTCCGCAATATAAATCCTTAATGTTTTGTTTTTCAGAATATTACTATAATCACAAAGCTACAGAAGCATCCTTTAAGTCTACTGCCTGTGCCTTGAGGGTTCCCTTTCCTTTTATCACAACGACACATTTTCCGAAGAATGCCTTGCGATGTGAATCGGTGAAACGCTCCAAAGAAGTCTGACATCCATTATCTGTTCCCAGAATCTTTGGCGTTTTCAGGAAACCATGACCACTTGCATCCTGTTCTCCTGAGACAGAGAAGAAGATCTGGTTATCTGCGTTCGGACAGAGATTGCCGTCTTTATCTACCACATTCACCTCGACAAAGGTAGTCGGATCAGAAGTGCCAAAAGCCTGACAGCCCTGATAAGTCTTCTTCAACACAAGATGATGAGGAGCTCCTGCAGTCTTTATGACCTGCTCTCTAAGAACTTTACCATTCTTTCTGGCTACAACCTTTACTTCTCCCGGTTCAAAGTTTACGCGCCACATCACATGATATTCAGTACTTTTTCTGAAAGCATCGCCTTCGTTCTTTGCACCGTAGACTGTCTTCTTACGGATGCCCTGACTCTTGCCATTGATAAAGAGTTCTACCTCATCGGCATGATTATAATAACACCACATGTCGATGGTCTGTCCCGGCAGCCAGTTCCAATGAGGGAAGAGATGAAGCACATCTTTCTGACTCCACTCACTCTGATACATATAATAGCTGTCTTTTGGAAGACCCGCCAAATCGATAATGCCAAAATAACTGCTACGGGCAGGATAAGCATAAGGAGTAGGTTCACCGATATAATCGAAACCGGTCCAGATAAACTGTCCGCCCACAAAGTCGTTGTGCTTCACCACATCCCAGGTTTCTTCGTGGGTACTACTCCATGATGCGTGGAAATTATCATAAGCCGAACACATAAACGAAGGATCGGTATAAGGCAACCACCATTCCTTTGGCGCAGTATAAATGCTGTCGCTAGGCATCATATAGTAGCCACGAGTCTGCAAGGCAGAAACACTCTCCGACAGAATGAAAGGCTTGCCAGGGAAATTCTTTGGCACATCCTTCACCCACTGATGGTGATAATTGAAACCTATAACATCAATAGCCCCACTCTTAAAGAGATGATTCTTCGGGTCGGGCTCATTGCAGCCAGCAGTAACAGGGCGTGTGCCCCAAGGATCATACTCCTTCACGATTTTTGCCAGATGCTGGGTAAGAAGCGAATTGACACTCAGTTCATCACTATGTGCCAAAGTTGAAGCATCATGACCGGCATTCAGAATCAGGTTAGCCTGCTCCAGACTGAGCGTATCAGCAGCCACATCCGACCATTGTTCGAGAACCTCATTACCGATACTCCACATGATGATACTTGGATGATTACGGTCGCGCTTGATGAGATCAGACAGATCTTTCTTATGCCATTCATCGAAGAAACGGGCATAATCGCCATTCGATTTCTTGCGGCGCCACATGTCGAAACTCTCGTCCATCACGAGGAAACCCATCGAATCGCACATGTTCAGGAGTTCTGGTGCCGGAGGATTATGACTGCTTCGGATAGCGTTCACGCCCATATCGCGAAGGATGGTAAGCTTACGGTGCATCGCATCCTCATTAACGGCAGCACCCAGGCAACCGAAATCATGATGCTCACAGACACCATTTATCTTGAGATTCTTGCCATTGAGGAAGAAACCCTTCCTTGCATCAAACTTCACATCGCGGAAACCGGCAGTTGTCGTAGCAACATCCACTACCTTCCCATTTACTAACAGCTCGCTCTTGACAGTATAGAGATATCCCTTTCCTATGTCCCAGAGATGCGGATTCTTCACCTTGAGTTTCTGTTCCCGAACACCCTGGCTCTTGGCTACAATCTTTCCTGCAGCATCATAGATTGTATTACGGACAGAGAGTTTCATCTTATTACCGGAAGCAGCGAAATCCACCTTCACCCTGACATCACCCTGTGGAGAAGTTGCTACATACTGTCCCCATTGGGGAATATAAGCAGATTTCATGGTTTTGGTGAGCCAGACATGGCGGTAAATACCGCAACCGGAATACCAGCGGCTGTTAGGCTGGTCGCTGTTGTCTACCTTCACCGCAATGACATTATCACCCTTCTTATTAATATAAGGTGTAAGATCATACTCGAATGTACTGTATCCATAAGGACGGGTTCCGAGTTTATGACCATTGATATACACGGTAGAATTCATATATACTCCATCAAAGGTGATGGTAAACCGGTCATACTTTTCCTTCGGATTCACCGAGAAGTGCTTACGGTACCATCCGATGCCGCCCGGCAATGCACCACCACCGGCTCCCGAAGGATTCGAAGGAGAGAAATCGCCCTCTATCGCCCAATCGTGAGGAAGATTCAAACTTCGCCAATGCCGGTCTGAATAATCAGACTTTGACATTCCGGCACTATCTGCTAAAGTGAAAAGCCAGCCTTTATCAAAAGACTGGCGATCACGGGCGCTCAACGACTGAGCGCCCAATAGAAAGATTGCTAAAGCAAATATCTTCTTCATATTACTTCAGTTTTACAGTAACTGCCTTACCAGCATACTTCACCATCTTGCCCTTAGGCGCCTTGGCGAGGCTGATACCCTGCTGGTTGTTATCACTAACAAGTACGATATTGAAGCGACGCTTCTGGAGCATACCGTCGAAAGAGCCCTTACGGGCAGCAATAGTAATGGTCTTCTGAGCATCATTATATTTGAAGTCGATCATAGCATACTTACCCTTCTCGTAGTTGTAGTTGGTTCCCTCATCCTCATAGAGTGTATAAGAACCGTCCTTGCCTGCATAGACATAGAGGTCGATGAGCTCAGCCTTTTTCTGATCACTCCACTCCATCTCCGGACCCACAGGAAGAATAGAACCCTCTGGAACAAAGACTGGAATCTTATCGAAAGGCGCATCGGCTACGATTGTCTGTCCACCGGCATAGTGCTTACCGTTATAGAAATCATACCAGCCCTTCTGCTTAGGAAGATAAACATTGCGGCTGTACTTCTGATACTCGCCTACAGGACAAGCCATGAGAGCAGGACCGAACATCCACTGGTCTTTGATGTCGTAAACATTGTCATCGCCGTTGAAGTCCATCACCAATCCACGCATCATCGTATAGTCCTTGAAGTGAACCATACCCGCCATACTGTAGAGGTAAGGCATCAGGCGGTAACGGAGTTTATCGTAAGCCACGATGGTCTTGTAAGCCGGATGATCTGCCGGAGCAATGTTCCATACCTCACGTGTAGGCCACTGGCCATGAGTACGATAAAGAGGTACGAAGCAACCAAACTGGTTCCAACGCGCCTGCAACTCGCGCCATTCCTTCAAGTCAGCATTTTCCTTACCGGTCTTATCGAACTCCTGCTGGGCAGCCACATAGCGGTTTTCTACACAGAAACCGCCCTGGTCCATTCCCCAGAAAGGCAGACCTGCCATAGAATAGTTCAAACCGGCTGTCATCTGGGCACGCATATCTTCCCAACGGGTAGCAATGTCACCAGACCAGGTAGCCGTACTGTAGCGCTGCTCACCGGCAAAACCGGAACGGGTCAGGAGGAAGACACGCTGGTTAGGGTTCACGCTGCGCTGTCCGTTATAGATAGCATCAGCATTCACGATGCTGTAAGCATTGAAATATTCGGTAGATGTACCGAGGGCTGTAGGACCGGAAAGAGCCTTGCGGTACCACATCGGGGTACAGTCGCGAACGTTTGGTTCTGATGCATCCATCCACCATGCATCGATTCCGAACTTATACTTGGTATAAAGATTCTCGTCCATCTGGCGCCAGAACATCTTGCGGGCACCATCAGAATAGGCATCATAGAATGAACCACGGAAGCCGAGCCAGTCATGAATATCATCCTTGATAGCCTGATGATACATCCAGCCCTTGCTGTCGAGTTCCTTATAATTCTTGACCGTATCATAGAACTTAGGCCATACGGAAATCATGAAGCGGCCATTCATCGCATGTACGCTGTCGAGCATCGCCTGTGGGTTTGGATAGCGGGCAGCCTCAAACTCATGACTTCCCCATGAATCCAGTTTCCAGTAGTTCCAGTCCTGAACGATATTGTCTACAGGAATATGCAGGTCGCGGAACTTCTTCATGTTGTCCTCGATGTCCTTGCTGCTCTGATAGCGCTCACGGCTCTGCCAGAAACCGAGGGTCCACTTAGGATAAAGCGAAGCCTTGCCGGTAAGCGTACGGTAACCGGAAATCACCTCATCGAGATTCTGACCGGCGATGAAATAATAGTCCATATCCGGCGACATCTCACTCCAGATGCTCAACTGGTTCTTCTCTGCCTCAGAACGAGGAGCTGCTACGCGAAGACCGCAGTAGGAAACATCACCATCAGGCTGCCACTCGATACGGATAGGAGTCTTTACGCCCTTCTTGATAGGAGTTTCAAACTTATAAGAGTTCGGATTCCAGGCTGTACGCCAGCGCTCAGGCACAACCAGTTTGCCATCGATATAAATCTTCATGTAACCGGCATAATAGAGGATAAACTGATAGAAGCTGTTGGTTGGAGCCTCTACATAACCCTCGTAAACCACCTTGGAACCATTCAGCGCGAAGCCTTTTGGCAGGTTCTGAATACCACCCTTATCTGTCTTGTTGCAAATCTCAGAAGCCTCAGGCATTGCATACTCAAAGTAAATGCTATCTTCGCCTCGAACAATCTTCTGACCATTCTTATCCACATAAGTACCTGTCAGCTGACCTTCCTTACCATCCTTATCATAGAGTTTGAAGGCACGGTTGAGCTGGAGATAATCTTCCGGATTACCCCAACGGCAATAAGAATAAGAATCCCAGAGGATGCCGTAATTTTTATTAGAGATGACGAAAGGCACACTCACCTTGGTATTATACTGGAAGAGGTCTTCGTTCTTACCCTTCATGTTGAGTTCCTCACTCTGATGCTGACCGAGACCATAGAACGCCTCGTTATCAGGAGAGTTGAAGAGCGCACGCCATGACCATCCGTGCTTCTGTGCTTCAGGAACCTTGGCAATGTCTACACCCATTTCACGGTCAGGCACAGTGAACGGCTTGAATGTCTTTCCGCCCTGAGCAACCTCGTTGAGAAGGACATTGTCTTTCAAGTCATAGAAGGTAATCTGACCCGTAGCCTCGTTCATGACAGCACGCATAGCTGCAGTGGTAATGATGAGATTGTCTCCCTGCTCTTCCACCTTATAATTTGCCTTGCTGTTTTGAGGCACTATTATCAGACTCTGTTTGTTACGGAAACTCTGTTCGGCTGTAGCCTGAACACGGATAATCTTATCGCTCACCACCTGGAGGCGAATCTGACTAGGACCAAAATTCTGGTGTTGCTTCAACTGAACAGTGAGATAATTACCATTCTGGTTGAAACCTGCTGCCTGCATACCTGTGGCACTCATCAGCAGCACTGCTGAAATCAATAATGTTTTAGTTAGTCTCATTTTATATGTTTAAAGGAAAGTTTAAAAATCTGCGGCAAAGATACGAGAAAATTCCCGTATCTTTGTGCGCAAATGTTATCTGTATGTGTATAAAATGTTAACTAGAAGCGTAAACTACTCTGTTTCTGACAGATTCTTACGATATTGAGACGGCGTAACGCCATACGCGTCTTGGAAGTATTTAGTGAAATAACGTGGATTATTGAATCCCACCTTATAGGCTATTTCACTGATGTTCAAGTCGCCCGAGCGGAGCAGATGCTCTGCAAATTTGATACGCTTGGTTCTGAGATACTCAGAAGGTGTAATACCCGTCAGCGAAATCATGCGCTTATATAATTGTACGCGTGAAATGCAAAGATGAGTACTGAGCGATTCTACCGATGTTTCAGGATTGCTCATATGATCGCGGATATAAGCATTCACCTCATCTATAAATTTGCGGTCGGCCTCTGTTATTACATATTCTGTGCTCACATTCTTGCGTTTCTTCAAGAGGTTCAGAATACAGAGATTCAACATATCAATATCGAATGGTTTGGCAATATACTCGTCAGCACCACACTTCAGACTTTCCTTGCGTTGCTCATCTCCCATACGGGCTGAGAGCATGATGAAAGGTATGGCTGTTGTTTCGTCATTGTCCTTACACATCCGGCAGAGTTCGTTACCATCCATCACAGGCATCATCACATCGCTCAGGATGATGTCTGGACGACGGTCGATGATTTTGTTCCAGGCATCCTGACCATTGACAGCCTCAACAACCGTATAGTCTGTCAATACTTCGTTCATAAACTCACGGAAGTCTTCACTGTCGTCAACGAGGAGCACTACCGGCTTCTTGATCATCGATTCTCCAGGCTGATGCGCATGTTTACTCATTCCGTAGAGAACGTTCTTACCTGCATCCGGATCCTCATCAGTAGCCTGATGCACCGTGGTTATGATAGGTGCTGCTCGCAAGGAACCGAGATGTGCCGTAGAATTGGAGGTGGTACTGCTCTCTATCGGAAGGTCTACCATAAAGATGGTTCCTCCGCTTGGATTATCTGTAACATCTACTTTACCGCCATGCAGTTCGGCAAACTTCTTTACCAGGTTCAAACCTATTCCGCTACCGCCCTGCGGCTGCATTTCAGTACCATTAACCTGATAGAAACGCTCAAACACATGTTCCTTCTCCTTATCGCTGATGCCCTTGCCAGTATCAGATACTGAGATGCGGAGCATATCCGAATCCTTGTCTCCTACACGCTGGCGGAGTGCAACACTCAGAGAAACGGTGATAAATCCGCCATCTGGCGTAAACTTGTAGGCATTGCTCAGGAGGTTGTTCACGATTTTTCCTACCTTATCAGCATCAAACGACATCTGCAGACTAGGCACCGTAGAATCGAAGGCAAGCGTTACTTTGCTGTTTGCCAAAGTACGGAACGAAGTACAGATATTGTCAACGAAGCTCACGATGTCGATATGCGACAGGGTAAGTTTCTCCTTGTTCTGGTCTATCTTGCGGAAGTCGAGAATCTGGTTTACCAGATTGAGCAAACGGGTAGCATTGCGATGAATCATCTCCAGCTTTCTGCGTTTACTTTCATCTCTTTCTTCTCTAATCATATTGACCAGCGGCGATATAATCAGGGTGAGCGGAGTTCGGAGTTCGTGGCTCACATTGGTAAAGAAGTTGAGTTTGAGTTCATTCAACTCCTTGGTCTTCTTGATACTGTCTTCCTTGCTCTGGAGTTCGAATTTTACACGTTGCTTTTCGAGCATACGTTTACGATAGAGATAGAAAGCTACACCTATTAATATAATATATACAATAAACGCCCATATAGAGAGATAGAAAGGCGGATGAATATAAATCTTCAGCGTGCTCACCTCTTCGCTCACACTACCATCAGCATTCACCACCTTTGCCTCCAGGACATAGCTGCCTGAAGAGAGATTGGTAAAGGTAGCCTCCGGACGTCCCTCAGGTGTCAGCATCCATTTGTCATCAAGTCCCTTCATGCGATAGAGGAAACGGCAACGGGCCGGAATACTTACCTGGTCGGAAGCAAACTGTATGGTAAACGCCTTATCTTTATAGCTGAGATCCAGTTCAGGATGAGTATCGAGCGATTTTTCCAGAGGCACTCTTCCCTCAAACTCCTCACCTGCCTTCAGCGGATGATCGAAGAGTACGAAACCGCTGAACAAGACATGTGCATGTTTCTGGGCAGGAAGAATCTTGGCAGGATTGATGATATTAATACCATCCTGTCCACCGATGGCGATGGCTCCATTTCTCATCAGACAGGCAGAACGCTGGTTAAACTGGCGGCTCTGCAAGCCATCGAGCGAATTGAAGCTGATCATCGTGATGTCCCATTTGCCCTGATTGTTCTTGGTCAGCGTAACACGGGTAACGATAAATTCAGAAACCAGCCAGATGTTATGCTGCTTATCTTCGAGCACCATACAGCCTACCGTACCCTGCGTACCATTGAGGTCATTGATTGACTCCAACTGTCCTGAAGCCTCATCATACATGGTGACACCCGCAGGCGAAGCCATCCACAAGATGCCTCGACTATCCTTCATCATGTAATTCAGGGAAGGACTAGGGAAAGGCTGTCCGTCCTTGGTTGTATTCACATTGGTTACCTTTCGGGTTCCGAAATTAAAGATAGAATAGTTCTGCGAATGACCTATCAGAATTTCATCTTTATTCGGCAGGAAGAGCGAGTTGATAAAATCGCTGGTAATACCCGAATTCTGAACATTGTAGGTTGTAAACTTACCACTTTCAGGATTATAAATCTGGAAGCCTGAGCCCAAGGTTCCGATAATCAGGCGATGATACGGATCTTCGGCAAGACACCAGACGCTGTTATTGGCAAGTCCGCCAGGAGCTGCCTGAAAACTCTTCCATCTGCCGTTTTTATATTGGGCAAGTCCACCATTGAAGGTTCCGAAATACATCGTACCATTAGCCATGGTTACGCTGCTGACGATAATATCAGAAGCCAGACCGGTTTCAGCCTGTGAGAATCGCCAGCTCTGTCCGGTAAGCGGACTGTAGCATACAATACCGCTATCATTGGTTCCGCACCAGAGATTACCATTCAGATCCTGTGTGATTGTACACACATCACCAAGCGGAATAGTTGTGAATTTCTGAGCAGCAGGCGAATAATAAGCCACACCGTTCTTGTAACTACCTACCCAGATAGCCCCCTCATCATCCACATAAACCTTCTGCAGGGAATTGTCAACGATACTTCCCTTTGCTTCGGAATGAACATACTGACGGCAGATTTTGCGTTTGAAATCAACAAAGAAGAGACCATTATGGTCGGAAGCCACCCAGAGATTGCCTGCCTTATCGCGGGCAATATCACGCATCAGAATACGGGTTGGGCAAGGAATATCAATGCCCATGTTCTCAAGATAAGAACGGGCATCGGTCCATTTTCCGGTCTTTGACTGATACACGTAATTGGCACTACTTACTGAAACCCAGAAACCACCTATACCATCATAGAAAGTATAGGCGCCATTATCACCGGCAGCTTTATGGGTGGCAAGGAAGGAATTGTACCAGAGAACCTTCTGTTTCTGTCCGTTGACACGGCAGATTGTACCATCATTATAGGTAATGAGCGCATCGCCGTCAACCTCGGTTATTTTACTGATATTTCCCTCTTTCAGACAGCCCGGCTGAGCCTTTTTGGTAAATTTAAAAAGATAAGTATTTTTGGTCTTGGCATTATGAAAGAAGAGTCCCTGTCCGTAGACAGCTATCCACATGTTCTTATCCCTATCTATCAGGAGTTTGTAAGGAGGTCCCTGCACGTGGATGTTTTTGAGCCATTCTTCCGGTTTGCGGTCAAACTGCTCTTCATCATATTTGTAGATGCTGTAACCCACAGAGGTATGCACCCAGATATTTCCATCATAGTCTTGCTGAAGTTCATCTACCGAATTGTTAGGCAGCGACTTATCATCAGTGTTGCTATAATAGAAAGTTTTCATACGGAAGCCGTCAAAGCGGCACAGTCCCGACTGGGTACCGAACCAGATGTAGCCTCTGGTGTCCTTGAGGATGGCACCCACCTGACTGTTCGTAAGTCCATCATGATTGGTGAGGCTGCTGAATTCTACGTTTTCATAGGCAGCCCATGCCCTCTCCGGCTGCATGAGCAGCAAGAGCAGAAACAGCACGATGGCATGTTTCAAGTAGTTTTGTTTTTTTATCATCATAATCGTAGGTTTATTATATATTTTCTGAAAAGATATTTTATTTCTATAATAGGTTTTATTTCACGTCGTTTTTTTCAGAACTTTCGCGTATTTTCAGTATCATCGGTACCACTTTCTTGTAGATTTTTTCATCACCATTGATACTTCTCATGAGAAGATCGCAGGCTGTGGTTCCCTGTTCGTGCGCCTTGTCCATGATAGCCGAGAGTTTCGGCGTAACGAAGGCAGCAGTATCACCATCGGTAAAGCCGATGATAGCAACATCCTCTGGTATGCGGAGCCCTTTTTCCTTGATAGCATCGAAGGCGGCATAGGTGATTATGTCGTTAAAGGCGAGGATGGCATCAGGTCTGTCCTCCTTTTCGAGGAGACGGAGGGTAGCGTTTCGGGCCACATCGAAATCGATTCTGTCGCAAACCACGAGGTCACGGTCGATAGAGATGCGGTTCTCTCTCAGCGCCTCCAGATAACCGTGTTTTCTGCGGCGCACCATATCGAGATGGTTTGGACCGCCGATGAAGGCGATACGGCGCGAACCGGTATCTATCATATGCTGGGTAGCCTCCTGGGCGGCAACATCACCATTGCCTACTACTTGGGAGAACTTATCTTCTAAGCAACAACGGGCAAAGAACACCAGCGGAACTCCCATCTTATGCAACTGCTCGAAGTGAGAATAGTCGACCGTATCCTGTGCCAGACAGGCGATAATGCCTTCCACATGCATATTCAGGAAGTTTTCTACCGCTCTCTTCTCGTGTTCAGTATTCTCGTGGCTATTGGCGCTGATTACCGAATAACCATTTCTTACGGCATAATCTTCAATGCCATCCAGCACGGCAGCATAATAATGAGTCACCAGATTTGGCACAATTACACCAATCACCCTAGGTGCTTCTTTTCTGAGGCTCTGTGCAAAGGGGTTTGGTCGATAATTGAGCTCCTTGGCAAGGCTTTTCACCTTTTGAGTCATCTCCTCACCCACTTCATGGCTGTTTCGCAGGGCTCTAGATACAGTTGCTATGCTGACGCCAAGTTGATCGGCGAGGTCTTTCAAAGATGTTCTTCGTTGTTTCATTTGTTAGTTTACGCTTTATAGACATACATTTTTGTATCCACAAATTCTGCATATTTTGTCTTTCCGACTGCAAAGTTAGTGAATTCTCTGCAAAGATAACAATTTCTTTCGAAAACGCAAACGTTTACGTTATTATTTTTCTGAAAAAATTTATTTTATAAGAAAAAAACTCGTAATTTTGCAAAATGAAAAGTAATGAATAGTTGATAATAAGTTAGTTAGAAACAAGCGTGGGTTTGGAATGTCGGGAGACAATCCAAACTCTTTTTTATGTCCGATGTCAACAGATTACCTGATAAGGATACAAAAAAAAGATGAGGGCACATACTGAATACTGCCCCCATCTGATATGGTTATTACTACTTAAAAACAAATTTCTTCTGTCCGGGATAGTTGACGAATATCGCTACCAGCAGAGATACAATACTCTTCGGAATCATGTAATGCAGCTGAATATGTTCGTGCGCATTCAGAAATTCGGTCAGGGCGATAGTGCCGCCTGAATTGAGCATCCAGCTGATGCCCCAGATGATAAAATAGCGCCAGGCTATACTCTTTTTCTTGCTCTTGGAATCGCCGAACACATAACGGTAATTCAGTATGCAGTTGGTAATGCCGCCGCTTATCACTCCCAGCGCATTGGCAAGTCCGTAATAAATGCCGATGATATCTGAGAGGAAAAATGCCAATCCGAAGTCTACCACAGAGGCGCAGGAGGCAGTCAGTTCCGCCTTGCCGAAGGTTACGAGTTCTTCTTTAATCTTGCCCATAATCTCTTGGATTCCATTAGCAGTACGCCTACTATCGTAGTAAGAATACCCAACATGACATCGATGATATAATGATGACCGGAATAGACTGCCGTCCACCAGATGCCCAGACAGATGCAGGCAAAGAGCACCACCGTATACCAGCGTTTACGGCTCATCACAGCATAAATCGTGGTGAGGAACATATAGGCAGCATGCAGGCTAGGCACGGCAGCAAAGACATTGGCATTCTTGCCATAGAGTCCGTGGAATACGTGCAGTCCGGTCATTTCGTCCCATCTGCCCAGACCAGCCACATTGCCCGGTGTATTGAGCACAGCCTTGAAGCCATAGTTCATCGCATACCAGGGCGGAGCAGCCGGATAGATGTAGTAGCCGATGAAGCCGATGACATTCACCAGCAGGAAAGCCCAGGAGAAACGTCTGAACCATTTAAGCTGTTTCGTAAGATACAGATAAAGGGCAAAGGCGATAGGCACCGGAACCCAGCAGAGATAGAAGATGCCTGCCCAGAAATCGGCAAAGCCGCAATGGTGAACCTTGAAGTATTCGCCCGGAATCATCAGCTGGCTATGGTCGGCTACAGCCTGCAATTCTGCGCTGGATGAAGCAGCAATGCCGAAGAGCGACTTTTCTGCATGATAGAGATTCGCCACATCAATATCGTTCACCATATAGTTAGGATAAAGGCGCATCGAATCGTAGATGATTCCAAAGAGGAACCAAGGCAGAAAATAGAAGGCAAAACGGCGTGTCTTCTTCCAGGCTGCGAGTACCGCCAGGAGGATAATCAGATAGATACTAAACACTTTTTTCTACTTTTTATTGATAGAACTTGAGTTTATTATTTATGAGCGTTCATCACAACATAACAATGCCAGATGCGCCAGAAAGCGGTGATGTTTGCCAGAACGGCAATCAGAATCATGCCGCCAGCCAGCCACCAGATATTGCCTGTAAAGCCGGTAATCATCGCAGTAACAGCAGTAACGACAACGCGCTCAGGACGCTGCATGAAACCTACCTTGCACTCAATATCCAAACCCTCAGCACGGGCACGGACATAACTTACCATCACAGAACCGATCATCGCTGCAAAGGTGACTACGCCCATCCAGAACCAGGTCATATCGCCCTGCATACGAACGAAGATGAGGCAGATGCCAAAGAGACTTACCAGTTCGCTGTAACGGTCGAGTGTAGAATCCCAGAGTGCACCGAAGAGACTGCTCTTGCCGCTCATACGTGCCAGACGGCCATCCATCATATCGAAGAGACCGGCTGCGAGGATGATGAATCCACCCCATCCTACAGTAACCATGCAAGATGCATAATCAGCCTGCTCAGTTCCGAGCATCCATGCAGCATCGAGGAAGAAACCGGCTGCCACAATATTGCCCAGGAATCCTACGAAGGTAACAATGTTAGGAGTAATACCTACTGCTATCATCCCCTTGATAAGTGGATTGATGATGGCATAGATAACTTTTTGTAAGAAATCTCTATAATTCATATTTTTATCTATTTTTTATTGTCTGTTTAAGAATTTGTCTGCTTTAAGAAATGCCAGACTAGATGATTCCTGCCGAAACCAGTATGATTTTGATGATGATTAAAGAAACGGCTGCATAGAAGCCGCCCAGCAGATCATCAGCCATCACATAGAAGGCACCCTGCCTGTTATCCAGTTTCTTGATGCCCAGCGGTTTCACCATATCAAAGAAGCGGAAGAGAACAAGTGCCACCAATGCCCACCACCAGGCATCTTTCACTTCGCCCTGTGCCGTAAGCGGGGTCAGCAACGACAGGGGAATCCACACACCAGCCATCTCATCGATGACCACACGGCTGGGATCCTCGCCCCAGTAAGGCTGCAACTGCGCTGTTGCCCAAGTGCCCAGAATAGTGGAAACAATGACGAGAAAGAAGGTGATGCTCTGCAGACTCTCGCCCGTAATACCGAGTCCGTAAGCCAGGGCTGCCCAGATGAGGGTTGCCAATACAGAGCCAGCCGTTCCCGGTCCCCAAGGCCAGAAGCCACTGCCGAAACCGGTGCCTATGATGACGGGCAGCAAAGGAGGCCGCTCGTCGGTAAGATTTCCCTTGTTATTCATTCTCTTAATGTTTAATAAGCCCGCAGAAGGGCGTTTCTTCTTTAAATTTCAGTGTGCAAAATTACGCTAAAAAATTAAATTAACCAAATAGTTTTCTTATATTTTTCTGAATTTCATCAGATATTGACAGATAAACAGGTGAAATAGAGCAATATGAAGGAATTTTATACCACTCAGGCTCGCACGGCGAAGAGCAAGAACAGGCAGCAAAAGGAACTGCATGGAAGCCTTTTTCTGAAAATCTCATAAAAAACTGAAATAATGAATAGGTTTTTGCGTCTATTTACGAATAATGTTATAACTTTGCAACCTGAAAGCATTAAATCATGGGCGGAGAGCCCCTATATATAATAAGGTATAAAAAATGAAAGGTATTAAAAAGTTGTATTTTACAGTCATCCTTCTGATGATTTCTACGCTTCAGATGATGGCTCAGCAGAAGATAACAGGCCGTGTCATCGATGACGACGGTTTTGCCGTACCGTATGCAAGCGTGCAATACAAAGGACATAAAATTGCGGTTTCCAGCAACGGAGAAGGTAAGTTTACCATCGACAAGAAGCCGGGACTCATGCTCACCGTAAGCGCACTGAGCTACAAGAGCACATCGGTGAAGGTTGACGAAAAGACCAACTTCCTGGAAATCAAACTGAAAGACGATACGCATAAACTTACCGAAGTGGTGGTAAAATCGAAAAAAGGCCGCTACAAACGTAAGGATAATCCTGCCGTAGAACTGATGCGGCGCGTGATTGCTGCCAAGAAAAAGAGCGACCTGAGCAACCACGACTATGTGCAATATGATAAGTATCAGAAGATTACACTCGCGCTCAACGACCTGAAGAAAGAGCAGTTGGAGAGCAAGTTCTTCCAGCGCCGCCAGTATCTCCTCGACCAGGTAGAAACCTCTCCGTACAACGGGAAGCTCACCCTGCCTGTCAGCATCGACGAGACGGTTTCACAGCATATTTACCGCAAAGATCCGAAGACCGAAAAGGACATCATCAAGGGTCAGCAGAGCAATGGAATCGGACAGGTAATCCAGACCGGAGAGATTCTCAACACCGCCCTGAAAGAGGTGTTCACCGATGTGGACATCTACGATGATTACGTGCGACTGCTGCAGTATCCCTTCCCATCTCCTATCGGCAGAACTGCCATCAGCTTCTACCATTACTACATCGAAGATACGGTGTATGTAGAAAGAGACCTGTGCTACCATCTGCAGTTTATCCCAGCCAACAGCCAGGACTTCGGATTCCGAGGCGAACTCTATGTGCTTGCCGACAGCAGCCTGCACGTGAAGAAATGTAACCTCTACATGCCTCACAACAGCGATGTAAACTGGGTTACTGACATGAAGATTGAACAGGAGTACACCAAGCTCGACAACGGCGAGTGGGTGCTCTCTAAAGACGATATGATAGCCGAACTGCACGTCAACAAGCTCCTTCAGGACCTGCTGGTAGTGCGAAACACGCGAATCACCGATTATGCCTTCGATGCCTTGCCGAAGCAGCTCTTCAAGGGCAAGGCGAAGATCAGGCACGATATGGATGCGATGAACCGCGATGAGGCTTACTGGAACAAATACCGGCAGGTGGGCCTCACGAAGAGCGAATCGTCGATGGACAGCTTTATCCACCGCATGGAGAACTCCAAGGGATTCAAATACATCATCTTCGGTGTGAGAGCCCTGATGGAGAACTATGTGGAAGTGGCTCATACCAAGGGCAAAAAGGTAACGGTGAAAGACAGTCTGGGTGTTGAAAGAGACAGCATCATCAACGACCGCCGCAGCCTCTTCGACCTCGGACCTATCAACACGTTCCTCTCCAACAACTACGTAGACGGTGTGCGCCTGCGTCTGGCGGGCAGAACGATGGCAGCCCTCAACCCTCACTTCTTCTGGGATGGTTACGGCGCCTACGGTCTGAAGAGCAACAAGTGGTATTACGGCCATGTGCTCACCTATTCGTTCAACAAGAAGAAGAACAGTCCGTTCGAGTTCCCGATGCGCAAGCTTACCTTCGAGCTGGGGCATGATATTACATCTCCATCCGATGATAACCTGCTGCACAACAAGGACAACTTCTTCATGACCCTCCGTGCCACTACGCAGGACCAGATGTATCAGTATCACCGCCAGAAGGTGACCTTCACCTACGAAACCGACTGGGGTTTCCGCTTCGACACCAGCCTCCGCTGGCAGAGCAACCGCACCGTGGGCAATCTCCACTACTACAGAGTGAGCGACGGCGAGGAAATACGCAAGATACGCACCACAGAGGCAAGTGTAGGCTTAGATTACAACCCGGGTGTCACCTATGTCAACACCAAGCAGCAGCGCCTGCCAATCAACCTCGACAGTCCTGAAATCTCGCTTCGCCACACCATGGGCTTAGACGGATTCATGGGCGGCCAGTATCAGAGCAACCTCACCACGCTGGGCATTTACAAGCGCCAGTGGCTGGGAAGCTTCGGTTATATGGATTTCAACATCGTGGGCAAGGCGCAGTGGAGCAAAGTGCCTTTCACCATGCTCATCCAGCCACCGGTCAACCTCTCTCTCTTCGAGCAGGAGGCAACCATCAGCATGATGAAGGACTGGGAGTTCCTGAGCGACCGCCAGCTGTTCTGGTCAGTAGCCTGGGATATGAACGGCAAGCTGCTCAACCGCATTCCGCTCATTAAGAAGCTGAAGTGGCGTGAATATGTAGCCATCAAGGGTGTTTGGGGCGATTTGACCAGCAAGAACGACCCGAGCAAGAACCTCAATGATGAGAAGCTCTTCAAGTTCCCTACCAACTCCTATACCTTTGGCAAGACGCCATACTGGGAGTTTGTAGCCGGCGTGCACAACATCTTCAAGTTCTTCGGAATCGATTATGTTCGCCGCCTCAACTATTATGACCATGCAAACATCTCAAAATGGGGCATCCGTATGGGTTTCCTCATGTCATTCTAATAAGAAAAAAGATACCTTGATGCAGTTTTTTTACTGCATCAAGGCATCTGCGTACATATATAAAAAACATATAAGAGAGTAAACACAATGAAGATTCTATTAGCAGACAAACAGGACATCACAAGAGCCGGATTGAGCTATGTGATCAGTAAGATAGAGGGTTTGGAAACCCGGACCATCGAAGACAAGGCAGACCTGATGCTTGCCTTAAAGGAGAATGAGGATACGGTCGTAATACTCGACTACACCCTTTTCGACATCAATGATGCTGCCGAGTTACTTATTCTAAACCAGCGTTTCCCATACACGCGCTGGCTACTGTTCAGTGAGGATCTGAGTGCCGATTTCGTGAAGATTCTCATCGCCAGCAGTACGCAGTTCAGCGTATTACTGAAGGAGTGTTCGCTAATGGAAATCAAGGAGGCGATACGTTTCTGTGTGGCAAGCAACCGTTTTGTCTGCCAGCGCATGATGGAGGTTCTTCTGGCTCCGAAACAGGAGGAGCAGGAGAAAATCAACCTCACCAAGACCGAGACAGAGATTCTGAAGGACATTGCGCTGGGAATGACGACGAAAGAAATAGCCGAGAAGCGCTTTTCCAGCTTCCATACGGTCAATACCCACCGCAAGAACATCTTCCGCAAGTTGGGCGTAAACAACGTTCACGAGGCTACGAAATATGCGCTGAGAGCCGGTTTGGTTGATTCGGCAGAATATTATATTTAACTATCAACTTTTCATTGGAGGGTTAACAGGGTTAACAGTTAACAGCTGTTTTTTGCATGGTCCCCTCTCGCGTACCTTATTATATAATAATATATATATACTTATTTTTATATAAGTGTGTGGATGGAAGTATGCATTTTTGGGGTGTTAACTGTTAACCTGTTAACCCCCATCTTAATTTTCTCTTTCCAGAGCGCATTTTTTTCTTGGCAAGCGTCTTATATTAAGACGGAGAAGTGCCTTATATTAAGACAGATAAGAGGCTTCAATGATGACCAGCGAGAGGCTTCAATGATGCCTCACGAGGGGGCAATTAATGCGTCGCGACGGAAGAATTGGTGCGTCGCGATGAAAAAAATATTGCGTCGCGACGCAAAAAATAATGCATCGCGATGGAAGAAAACAGCCATTTTACAGCCATCTTTCATCCTATCGCGATGCATTCTTCATTTTCTCAACCGGAAAGCTATGAGTTGCTAACCGGAAAGCTATGAGTTGAGAACCACAAAACTATGAGTTAGTTTTTTTAACTTTTTAGCCCATATTCTATCTTTTTTACGCCTAAACGGCTCAAAACAGAGACTTTTAAATCTTCTTCTTATAGCAGCGATGACGGCGATGCTGTTCGCTCTCCAGATACTGCCACTGGCTCTGAACACCGGTATTGGTCTCCATCTGCGGCATTGCCTCAGCCCATTTAAAGCCATAACGGCGATACTGCTTTATCAGATCGGCAAAAATAAGCGCGTTGGCTCCCTTCTTGCGATATTCCGGAAGAACACCAATCAAGAGCAAATCTACCGTATCCGTCTTGTGCCACTTCAGAACCTTCAGCACCTTCAGCCAACCCGTAGGGAAAAGCTTGCCATCGCCTATCTCGCGCAGCGCATCGGTAAACGAAGGGAAGGAAACACCAAAGGCAACCAGTTTGTTGCCAGCGTTGCCATCTACCACACCCGTTACCAGGTTCAAGTCAGCCTTCTTGATATAAGTATTTACATATTCATCTATCTGCTTCTCCGTAAGCTGCTGGAAATCATAGAGATTTTTGTAAGTCTCGTTCACGATTTCGAACACCTTCCTGCCCATTCCTCCCGAGGTCAGTTCCCGGCGGGTGAACTTATGAACATGCAGATTATATCGGCTCTCTATCATCTGGGCAGTCTTGGCAAACTTAGCCGGTGTCACTTCCGGAATCCTGATGCGGTACTCCAGCCAGTCGTTATCCTTCTCATAGAGCGGATAACTCTCCAGATGCGTCTTATAATAAGGATAATTGTAATTGATATACATCGTAGACTTCCGGTCGAAGCCCTCGATGAGCATGCCTTCACGGTCCATATCCGTAAATCCGAGCGGACCTACGCATTCGTTCATTCCCTTGCTCTTGCCCCAGTTTTCTACCGCGCGCAACAAGGCACAGGAAACCGCTACATTATCCACGAAATCGAACCAGCCGAAGCGAACCTGCTTCTTGTTCCACTCTTCGTTGGCACGATGGTTGATAATGCCAGCAATTCTGCCTACGATACGAGCCTCGCTGTCAACCGCCAGGAAGTATTGAGCCTCGCAGAATTCGAAGGCAGGATTCTTCTTTGGGTCCAGCGTATTCATCTCGTCGAAACGCAAAAAAGGAATGGCAAACTTATGGCCTCTGTAGAGATCATAATGAAACTGAATGAAGGTTTTCAGCCCTTTTTTAGTCGTTATCGGTATGATTCTTATCTCATCATTCATTAGTATATTGTTTTATGTATATATATTCAATTGCGGTGCAAAAATACAATAAATTTATGAATAATGCAACTCTTTTCTTATAAATTTATAAAAGTTTGTTAATAATTGTCCAACTTTGTGGATATTTATGTACCTTTGCAGGTTGAAATGCCCCAAAAGAGCATCATAAAGTTATGAAGAAAGAGAAAAGAGACAACTATACGTTCCTCACACATGCCCCTGTGCATCATGTGATTTTCACGATGGCCATACCAACGATTATCAGTATGCTGTCGACGAGCATGTACAATCTCGCCGACACTTATTTCGTGGGCAGCATCAACACGCAGAGTGTGGCAGCGGTAGGCGTTTCCTTTGCAGCAATGGCTGTTATCCAGGCGATTGGTTTTTTCTTCGGTCACGGAGCAGGCAATTATGTTTCGCGACAGTTGGGCGCCAAGCATACGGAACAGGCACAGAAGATGGCAACCACGGGCTTTGTGCTGAGTTTTCTTACCGGTCTCCTCATCGCCATCCTGGGGCATCTTTTCCTCACACCGCTCTGTCTTCTGATGGGTTCTACGCCCACTATTCTTCCTTATACAGAGCGTTATCTGGGCATTATTCTGCTGGGTGCTCCCTTTATGACCACCTCGCTTACGCTGAATAATCTGATGCGATTTCAGGGCAATACGATGTATGCGATGAAGGGCATCATGTCGGGTGTGCTGCTCAATCTGATTCTGGCTCCTCTGCTCATTCTCTACTTCCAGTTGGGCATTACCGGAGCCGCCGTAGCCACCCTCACCAGCCAGTGTTTCGGCTGCGCCATGCTCTTCTGGATGACGCATAAAGGCGAGAACATCCGCATCCGTCTCAGCAATTTCACCCCTACCCGCGCCTTTGCCAAGGAGATTATCTTCGGCGGAACTCCTTCGCTGTCAAGACAGGGACTGGGAAGTATCGCTACGCTGATGCTCAATGTGGCAGCAGGTGCGTTTGGCGATGCAGCCATTGCGGGCATGAGCATCGTTACCCGCATCTCCTTCTTCACCTATGCGATGGTCATCGGTCTGGGGCAGGGATTCCAGCCGCTCTGCGGATTCTGCTACGGTGCCAAACTCTATGGGCGCGTAAAGGAAGCCTTCTTTTTCTGCATTAAATGTGGCACGGTTTTCCTCGCCGTCTGTGCCCTTATCGGCTTCATCTTCTCAACTTCCATCATCAGCATCTTCCGCGATGATGCAGCGGTTGTAGCCGTAGGTTCGGTGGCATTGCGATGGCAGGTGCTCAGTTTTCCGCTCGTAGCCAGCATCGTGCTCACCAACATGCTGATGCAGACCATCCGTAAACCGGTGAGAGCCAACATCGTAGCGGCGGCACGAAGCGGACTTTTCTTCATTCCGCTCATCTTCATCCTCCCCTATTTCTTCGGACTGCTGGGCGTGGAGATGTGTCAGATGTGGGCAGATTGCTGCTCGTTTGCCGTTGCGGTTCCGATAGCCTGGAGCGCTTTCAGGGATATGAGAAGAGAGCAGATGGAACTTGGGAAAAGCCACTAGAAGATAAGAAGATACTGGAAGATAAGAGAAAATACTTGAGATAAGAGAAATGGAGAAGACTTATTACATAGGATTGGACGTTGGCTCTACGACAGCCAAAATAGCCGTTATCGACAGCGATAACCGGGTAATTTACTCAAAATACGAACGCCACAACGCTCGTGTCAACGAACTTGTGTCGCAATATTTCGATGAGATTTTAGCCCTCACCGGCGATGCAGAGGCAAGAATCTGCGTAACGGGAAGCGTAGGAATGGCTACTGCCGAACAGCTCCAGGCGGAGTTTGTACAGGAGGTGGTGGCTGCATCGGTCTATGCCCGTACGGCTCATCCTGAGGCGAAGGCGCTCATCGATATCGGCGGCGAGGATGCGAAGGTTATCTTCTTCAAGGAAAACGGAAATATGGAACTGCGCATGAACGGCAACTGTGCCGGCGGAACGGGCGCTTTCATCGACCAGATGAGTGTGCTGATGGGCGTAGAGAACCAGAAGATGAGCGAGTTGGCGATGAAGGCAGAGCACGTTTATCCGATGGCTGCCCGCTGCGGCGTGTTTGCCAAGACCGACATCCAGAACCTGATGGCGCGCAATCTGCCCGAAGCAGATATTGCAGCCAGCATCTTCCATTCCATCGCCGTACAGACGGTGGTAACGCTTTCTCACGGCATCAGCTTCGAGGCTCCTATCCTGCTCTGCGGCGGTCCGCTGACCTTTCTTCCGGCTCTCCGCAAGGCTTTCTGCGATTATCTCCATCTCTCTCCAAACGACTTCATCGTATCCGGAAACAGCAATCTCATTCCGGCTCTGGGCTGTGCTTACCGGGCTAAATCGGCAGATTCTGCAGCCTCAGTATCTGTTCTCAGAAGCCGGATGAAAAAAGAAATACAAACGGAATGGACCAGCAGTCTGCTGCCTCTGTTCAAGAACGAGAAAGAGCACCAGGAATGGCTCAAATCTAAGGCGAAATTCGCTACCGAAACCCAACCGCTGAATAAAGGAAAACAGCAGGTTGTAATTGGTATTGACTCGGGCTCTACTACGACGAAGATTGTTGCGGTAAGGGTGAATGCGGAGACGCCTACGGGAGATATTGTCTTTACCAATTACCGCCTGAATCTGGGAAATCCGATCAAGGCGGTAGCGGATGGACTGAACGCCCTGAAGCAGGAAGCTGCATTGCGAGGCGCTGAACTGGAAATCGTAGGGTCCTGCTCTACAGGTTACGGCGAAGAACTTATCAAGGCGGCTTTCGGCCTCGACAGCGGCATTATCGAAACAATGGCGCACGAAAGAGCTGCTGCCTCACTCATGCCCGACGTGAGTTTTATCCTGGACATCGGCGGACAGGACATGAAGGCTATCTTCGTGGAGAAAGGGGCTGTGGTGCGCATGGAACTCAACGAGGCGTGCAGTTCGGGCTGCGGAACATTCATCCAGACCTTTGCCAACAATATGGGTTATTCTGTAGGCGATTTTGCCCAACTCGCCTGCCAGTCGAAGGCTCCCTGCGACCTGGGAACCCGCTGCACCGTCTTCATGAACTCGAAGGTGAAGCAGGTGCTCAGAGAGGGCGCATCTGTAGCTGATATTTCTGCCGGAATCTCTTATTCGGTCATCAAGAACTGTCTTTATAAGGTATTGAAACTCCATGGTAATGAGAACCTTGGAGGCAAAATCGTTGTGCAGGGTGGTACGATGAGAAACGATGCAGTGGTAAGAGCATTTGAGTTGCTCACCCATACCGAAGTGGCACGAAGCAACATGCCGGAACTGATGGGCGCCTACGGCTGTGCCCTTCATGCGGCGGCAGATTACAAGCATCGCACATCTGCAGAAGACGAGCACCCTGCCTTATCAAAATCCATCGATGATCTCCAGAATCTGGCTCATTATGAAACCAAACAGCTGCAATGCAAAGGCTGCGAAAACCATTGTTATGTTTCCCGCTACACCTTTGCCGGCGGCAACCGATTCTACTCCGGAAACAAGTGTGAGCGTGTGTTCAACAACAAGGGAGCAAACGGGATAAAAGGCAAAAACATTTACGAATACAAATACAGCTTACTCTTTGATAGAGAAGAAGTTAACCAACTTGACGCTGTAAAACACAGCGTCAAAGTAGGCATTCCTCGCATCCTCAACATGTACGAGGAATATCCGTTCTGGAATGCGCTGCTCCGGGCAGCCGGATTGGGCGTGATTCTCTCTTCCGATTCCACTTTCAGCCAGTATGAAGGAGCCTTGAATACGGTGATGAGCGACAATATCTGCTTCCCGGCTAAACTGGCTCACAGTCATCTGAAGGAACTCAACGAGAACCCGAAGGTAGACCGCATCCTCATGCCATACGTGGTTTATGAACATAATGACGACCCGAAGAATACGCTGAACAGCTTTAACTGTCCGGTCGTTTCGGGCTACAGCGATGTCATCAAGTCGGTCATCAATCTGAAGAAACCGATCGATACGCCCGTCATCAACTTTGCCCAGCCTAAGGCACTGGAAAAGCAGATTACCGATTATCTCAAGCAACTGGGAGTAAGCAAGAAGACTGCCCATAAAGCGCTGAGAGAGGCCCTCTATGCTCAGGCAGTATATGCAGCTGAGGTTAAGAAACAGGGCTGGGAGATTCTGAAAAATGAAGAAACAGAGGCTCAGAAAACGAACGGAGACAAGACTCTGAAGCCAAACAAGGGACTTACGATTCTGCTGGCGGGCCGTCCTTATCATACTGACCCGCTGATTCAGCACAAGCTGAGCGAGATGATTGCCAATCTGGGAGTCAACGTCATCAGCGAAGACATCGCCCGGGGTAACCTCTTTGCAGATTTCAAAGACTTCAATCTGGAGAACCTGGCGGCAGAAAGAAATGAGGCAGCATTAGCCAGCCAAGACAACAACGAAGCATACAACTGTCAGCCAGAGACTTATCTCGTGAAGCAATGGGCGTATATGAACCGCATTCTGAAGGCAGCGCAATGGGCAGCCGTACAGGGCGATGAGGTTCATTTCGTCCAGATGACCAGCTTCGGCTGCGGTCCTGACAGTTTTATCCAGGACGAGATTCGCGACATCATGAAGCGCCACAACAAGCCGTTCACGCTGCTGAAGATAGATGATGTGAGCAATATCGGCTCCCTGAAACTCCGTGTCCGCTCGCTCATAGAAAGCCTGAAGGGAGTGAAGAATTCAACACTCAACATTCAACATTCAACACTCAACACTCAACATTTACAGCAGACCAAGGTATTCACCAAGCAGGATATTCATCGCAAGATTCTCGCTCCTTTCATGACCGAATACCTCACCCCTATCATTCCACCTATCCTGAAACTGATAGGCTATGATGTAGAGGTACTTCCGATGAGCAATGAGGTGAGTGCTGAACTCGGCTTGAAGTTTGCCAACAACGAAGTCTGTTATCCGGCAACACTCATCGTCGGCGACATCATCAAAGCCTTGAAATCAGGCAGATACGACCTGAACAATACGGCAGTAGTGATGAGTCAGACGGGCGGCCAGTGTCGCGCGACCAACTACGCCGGTCTCATCAAGCGTGCGATGATTTCCAATGGATTCCAGGACATTCCGCTGCTCACGCTCGGTGTAACAGCCTCAACAGGCGAAGCATCAGGCTCAACAGACGACAAGCAAGACTACAACGAGCAGGACGGCTTCAATGTGCCTTGGCTGAAATACAGTCAGATTATCGTTACCGCCATTTTCTATGGCGATGCAATCAACGAGATGTACAACGCCTGCATCGTAAGAGAGCGTAAACCGGGCATTGCCAGAGAGTTGCGCGATAAATACATGCAGCTGATAGACGGACCTATCGTCCAGAATTCAGCCAAAGGACTCATCCGACTCCTGGAACAGGCAGCCGAAGAATTCAACCAGATGACCCTCGACAGAACGTTGCCGAAGGTAGGAATCGTAGGCGAAATCTTCCTGAAGTTCAATCCTTTCGCCCACCAGTTCCTGGAGCAGAACATCATCTCGCGCGGCATTGAGGTGGTTCCGCCTCTGCTTGCCCCTTTCTTCCTGCAGGAATTTGTGAACGTGGAGATACAGAAACACATGCGGCTGAGTTGCACCAAAGTGCCCGATTTCATCATCAAGGGCGCTTATCAGGCGCTGATAGGCAGAAGATTGCGCCAGGTAAACAAGGCAGCCGGCAAGTTCCGCTACTTCCGTCCGTTCACCAATATCTATGATGATGCGAAGGACGTACAGGGACTGGTTTCGCTCGCAGCCCAGTTTGGCGAAGGCTGGCTTCTGCCTGCCGACATCGTAGGTTACATCCGTGATGGCGTGAACAACATCATCTCGCTCCAGCCTTTCGGTTGCATCGCTAACCACGTGATTTCCAAGGGCATCGAGAAACGTCTCCACGACCGTTTCCCTACACTCAACCTCGTATCGCTCGACTTCGATTCCGGTGTTTCAGAGGTAAACGTCACCAACCGACTGCTCCTCTTCCTGGACAGCATCGCAAAATAAGACAAGCCAGACCCATGTACGGCAAAACACCGTATATGGGTCTTTCCGTCTTTCATCCCTCAAAAAATCACTCTAAAAAATACAAAAAACCGTAGCTATTTCTTTGTCATTCAAGAAAATAATCGTATCTTTGCACTCAAATTTTATTGAGACATTAAGAAAATGAGTAAAGATACATTAACTCATCAGCTGACAGAGACCATCGAGGAGCTTTCGAGCGCCGAATCTTTGAAGGGTCTCTTCCATCAGCATCGAGACGGGAATCCACTTCCTTCGGGCAAGGCGCTCGAAGAAATCATCAGTTTGTCCCGTTCTATCCTCTTTCCGGGATATTTCGGCAATTCTTCGGTAAATATCTCAACCATCAAATATCATATTGGAGTAAGAGTAGAGAAACTCTATGAGATGCTGTCAGAGCAGATTCTCGCCGGTCTCTGCTTCGCCAACGACTGCGAAACGGAAACCCAGGCTGAACTGCAGCACCAGCGTGCCAAGGCAGGCGTGATTGCAGCCAAGGTAATCATGGAATTTCCGAGACTGCGCAAGATTCTGGCTACCGATGTAGAGGCAGCCTACGAGGGCGACCCGGCTGCCATGAGCCACGGAGAAATCATCTCCTGCTACCCGGTCATCAAGGCGATTACCAACTACCGCATCGCTCACGTGCTGCACGAACTGGGAGTGCCGCTCATTCCGAGAATGATGACTGAGCTGGCGCATTCGGAAACCGGTATTGATATTAACCCGGAGGCTACCATCGGCAAGCACTTTACCATCGACCACGGTACGGGTGTGGTGATTGGAGCTACCTGCATCATCGGCGACAATGTGAAACTCTACCAGGGTGTAACCCTCGGAGCCAAGAGTTTCCCACTCGATAAGGACGGCAATCCTATCAAGGGAATCCCTCGCCACCCTATCCTCGAAAATGATGTCATCGTCTACGCCAATGCCACCATCCTCGGTCGCATCACCATCGGAGAAGGCTGCGTAGTGGGAGCCAACGTATGGGTTACCAAGGATATGAAACCGAAAACAAAGAAATATAAAAAAGAAAAACAAAGTTTATTAGATATAGAATTCAATAATGGAACAGGAATTTGA
>OIDN01000026.1_pt1 | contig 53667 bp, 40 predicted proteins | sample 1581581 | NCBI WGS metagenome assembly OIDN01 (sample SAMEA3882535, study PRJEB24775) | human gut metagenome | biome: human-associated habitat; feature: intestine environment; material: feces | place: Netherlands | collected 2009/2010
TGAACACATCCTGTCCGATACCGTTGTACATACGCTGGAGCATAGGGTCGTGCTCTGCGTCTTCGCTATCTACAGGGAAGTACTCCTCGATACGCGAAATGCCGTTAAGACTCATGTTCTGAGTAATCTCAACGGCATTCGTACTCCAAGGAGTAATCATTTCACGGCGTGGGCCGACATAGAAGCCCTGCAACTGCTGGGCGTCCTCTAAAGTCGCGTCACCATAAAGCCAACAAAGTTCATTGATTTCGTCCTGAGATGGTTTGTGGTCAATCTCGGTCGCAATCACACTCTTAGATGGAGTTCTAAAAAAAAGAATCATACTTGCTTTCTTTTATATTATTAATGTATTTATTTCTTTTCGAGTGCAAAGATAGTGCAATTTCAAGACACTACAAAATAAAACACTGTTTTTTATGTTTTTTTTGTTGAGATTTGGGCTATTCTTACCTTAAGAGGCTACATTTGACGGTTTAGCTATAAGAAAAGTGCTTTCTGTTGCCTTTTTTGGTTAAAAAGGTGATAAATAAAGATTTAGAGGTTAAAAATGTCTAAATGCATTTGACAAATGTTGTTTATTCGAGTCTTATCTGTAACTTTGCAAGTGAAAGAAGTGAATCAGCTTCTAGAATGCCCTAAAATGTAGAAGCTTCCGGATAACGGATAAAAGCCGGGAGAACTCTAATATAAAAAGGAAGTAAACGACGCAAAATATACTATAATCAATTAATAATAACAAGAAAATTTAAATTAGAAAGAATATGAAACAGACAAAGTTAATGGTAATGGCAATGATGGCTGTAGCTCTGATGGCTACAAGCTGTGCTAGTAAGAAGGATCTTCAGAATTGCCAGAATGAGAATAAGGAATTGTCAAGCAACTATCAGGCTACCAAGGAAAAGCTGGCAGCTACAGAGGCTAGTCTGGCAGCAGCCCAGGAGCAGCTCGCTACTGCAAAGAGCGATTACGCTAAGTTGCAGAACTCACTTGACAAGAGTTTGAACAATGCAAGCCAGAACAACGTGAGCATTGAGAAACTCGTTGACCAGATCAACGAGAGTAACCAGTATATCCGTCACCTGGTTGAGGTAAAGAGCAAGAGCGATTCGCTCAACATGGTTCTTACCAACAACCTGACCCGCTCTTTGAGCAAGGAAGAGATGAAGGAGGTTGATGTTCAGGTTCTGAAGGGTGTAGTTTACATCTCTCTGGCTGACAATATGCTCTATCAGAGTGGTAGCTATGAGGTGAACAGCCGTGCTCAGGAAACATTGAGCAAGATTGCTAAGATCATCACAGACTACAAGGATTACGATGTGCTCGTAGAGGGTAATACCGATAACGTACCAGTAAGCACTACAAGTGCCAAGATGAAGAATATCCGCAACAACTGGGACCTCTCTGCTCTCCGTGCAGCTTCTGTTGTTCAGTACTTGCAGGATCACTTCGGTGTAAATCCTAAGCGCCTTACTGCTGGTGGCCGTGGTGAGTACAACCCTGTAACAACTAACGATACAGAGGTAGGCAAGCAGCGCAACCGCCGCACTCAGATTATCATCACTCCTAAGCTCGACCAGTTCATGGACTTGATCGACAAGGCTCCAGAGGAGAAGTAAAAAGGCTATTTAAAGGTAAAAAGGTAAAAGGGTAAAAAAGTAAAAAGGTAAATAAGTAGAGGCATCAATGAGTTTTCGGGCTCATTGATGCCTTTTTAGGTATAAATATACAGGTTTTATGTTTTGAGTACGTAAAAAAGTGCTTTTTGTTATCATTTTGCTAGAATTATTCTTAATTTCCTTTCTTTTCTTGATTATTTTTATTAATTTTGCAGGCAAAATATCAAGGGCTCACTTGACTGCCCTGATCATTGTACATTGTAAATTATTAATTATACATTATATTGTGTTATGGAAAAGATTAAGATGACAACTCCATTGGTAGAGATGGACGGTGATGAGATGACAAGAATTCTCTGGAAGATGATTAAGGATGAACTCATTCTTCCTTTCGTTGATTTGAAGTCTGAGTATTATGATCTCGGTCTGCCTTATCGCGACCAGACCAATGACCAGGTAACCATCGACTCTGCTGAGGCGGCTAAGAAATATGGTGTGGCTGTGAAGTGTGCTACTATCACTCCTAATGCACAGCGTATGGACGAGTATAAACTCCACAAAATGTGGAAGAGCCCTAATGGAACTATCCGTAGCATCATGGACGGTACCGTATTCCGTGCTCCTATCACTATCCCAAGTATCCACCCTTGTGTAAAGAACTGGGAGAAGCCTATTACCATCGCCCGTCATGCTTACGGCGATGTATACAAGAGCGTGGAACTTCGTGCTGATGAGCCAGGTACAGCCAAACTCGTGTTCGAGGGTAAGAGCGGCAAGAAGCAGGAGATAGAGATTCATTCTTTCGATGGTGCTGGAGTTATCCAGGGCATGCACAATACTGATAAGAGTATCCGCAGCTTTGCTCACAGCTGCTTCAAGTTTGCCATTGATACCAAGCAGGATCTCTGGTTTGCTACCAAGGATACCATCTCTAAGACTTATGATGCCCAGTTCCGTAAAATCTTTGAGGAAGTATATGAGAGCGACTATAAAGAGAAGTTTGCAGAACTCGGTATCGAGTATTTCTATACATTGATTGATGATGCTGTGGCTCGTGTTATCCGCAGCAAGGGCGGTTTCATCTGGGCTTGCAAGAACTATGACGGTGATGTGATGAGCGATATGCTCAGTACAGCCTTCGGTTCTCTGGCGATGATGACTTCTGTATTGGTTTCTCCTGACGGCAAGTATGAGTATGAGGCAGCTCACGGTACCGTGACCCGTCACTACTATCGCTACCTGAAGGGTGAAGATACATCTACCAACCCAATGGCTACCATCTTTGCATGGAGCGGTGCGTTGAGAAAGCGTGGCGAACTGGATGGCATCAAGGAACTTCAGAACTTTGGCGACCAGCTGGAGGCTGCATGTTTCGATACTTTGAATGATGGTATCGCTACCAAGGATCTCGTAAACCTGATGGAAGGTGTTGAGGCTAAGGCTGTAAACTCAGCTGGCTTTATCGCTGCCATCCGCGAGCGTCTGGAAAAGCGATTGGCATAAAAACAATAAGACCTGGGGTGATTAACCTCAGGTCTTATTGTTTTAGTTATTTTTAGTTTAAATCTTGATTCTTTTTCTTGCGTTTGCGCAAAGCGTCTGAATAAACCTTAAACAAATCAATGTTCAGCAACTGACAGATATGGTAAAGCATACCCGTATCTATAGTGGCTCTGCCGTATACCTTATATATATTAGTACGATGGCAGCCTAATTGCTCAGCAAGCCATACTGTGGTCTTGCCTTGCTTGTTTAATTCCTCTTTGATGATTTCACCGATTAAGGGAATTGCATTTACTTTATCTTTCATACTCTTTCAGTTGTGTTATATGCTCACTTATAGTTATATCGGGTGCAAAAGTAGTATTTCTGTTTCTAACTAGCAAAGAAACATGTAGCGAATTTGGAACACTAAGTTAAAATGTGTAACAAAATACCCGCTTTTTTTAATTTTTTTTCTCTAAAGAACTAAATGTCACGAAATTGTAACCGAATGTAACGCTTATTACGAAAGAAAAGTCGTAATTTTGCAGCGGTATTTTAAATAACATGAAATATGGAAGAGAATATGAAAAGAATACTTGTTGTTGATGATGAACAAGACTTGTGTGAGATTCTGAAATTCAATCTCGAAACAGAAGGATATGAGGTAGAGACTGCCAATTCTGCAGAAGAGGCTTTGGAAATGGACATTGCTTCGTTCGACCTGCTGCTACTGGACGTCATGATGGGAGGAATGAGCGGTTTCCAGCTGGCTAAGCAGTTGAAGGACAATCCGATGACAGCCAATGTTCCGATTATCTTCCTTACAGCCCGAGATACGGAAAACGATACGGTTACTGGATTCAATATCGGTGCCGATGATTATATCTCGAAACCTTTCTCTATCCGAGAGGTGATGGTCAGAGTGCGTGCCGTCTTGCGCCGTACCGCTGAACAGGCTGGCGATGCTGATGAATCGAAGATCATCAACTATCAGGGACTGCAGCTGAATCTGGACAAGAAGACGGTGAGCATCGATGGTGAGGCTATCCCTTTCACCAAGACCGAGTTCGAACTCCTGCGTCTTTTCCTCGAAGAGCGTGGCAAGGTGTTCTCCCGTCAGGAACTTATCGACCGGGTATGGCCTAAGGATGTGATGGTACTCGACCGCACGGTGGATGTCAACATCACCCGTATGAGAAAGAAGATTGGTAAGTTTGCCAAGTGCATCGTTACCCGTCTGGGATTCGGTTATTATTTTGATGCGTAATTAAAATGTTTAAGTTAAATAGTGTAGGTAGGAAGTTGTACTTCAGTGTACTGGCGGTGTTCCTTGTGTTCGCCGTCAGTTTTATCGTGTTCCAGCAGGCACGAGAGAAACAGTATAAAATAGGTACGCTTACTATCAAGCTGGAAAATTATAATGAACTGTTGGCAGAAGATCTGGCGCTCTCTCCTGGTGAAGGAATTATTCTGCAGGATAGCATCCACAATAGGGATGTGACTGTGGCTCATGAGAAGTTGCAGGCTTTTGTCCGAGAACATGAAAGCAAGGATCTTCGTGTTACGCTGGTGCGCCCTAACGGTAAGGTGATTTATGACAACATGAGTTCCGACTATGAACATTTTGCCAACCATGCCAAGCGGGAGGAAATAGCAGAGGCCTTGAAAAACAGGGTAGGCTCAAGCGTGGAGCGACAGTCTAAAACCCTGAAGCATGATTATTTCTATGTGGCTTCTTATTTTCCGGAAAGCAAGCTCATCATCCGTACGGCACTACCTTACAATAATGATTTGGCAAAATCGCTGCAGGCCGACCAGCATTTCATCTGGTTTGCCATCGTAGCCGTCATTCTGCTTACCATCGTGCTCTACCGTTTTACGGACCGTCTGGCTAAGAATGTTTCCAAACTGAGCATCTTTGCTTATAAGGCAGACCACAACGAGAGTCTGGAGGTGGAAGATCTCGCCAAGTTCCCTAACGATGAGTTGGGCGAGATAGCTGAGCGCATCATCAAGATGTATAAGCGCATACAGACCACCCGACGTGAACAGGATGTACTGAAGCGGCAGCTTACCCAGAATATCGCTCACGAGCTGAAGACTCCTGTAGCAAGTATTCAGGGTTATCTGGAAACGATACTCGACAATCCGCATATCAACGAAGAGATAAAGTCGCAGTTTCTGCAGCGCTGTTATGCCCAGAGCGAGCGTCTCACCTCTCTGCTCCGCGACATCTCTACCCTGAACCGGTTGGATGACGGTTCGGATATGATAGATTTCGAGGCGGTAGACATTACGCAGATGGTGAGTGAAATAGCCCATGAGACGGCGCTGGAAAGAGAGTCGCACAAGATGACTTTCGAGAATCTTCTTCCCGACCAGCATATTATCGTGAAGGGTAACCGCAGTCTGCTCTATAGTGTGTTCCGCAATCTTACCGACAATGCCATAGCTTATGCCGGCGAAGGGCGTAAGATAACGTTGAGTGCCAAGGAGCAGGGCAATAAGTGGCATTTCATCTTCTGTGATAATGGCCAGGGAGTTCCTGCCGAGCATCTCTCCCGTCTTTTCGAGCGTTTCTATCGGGTAGATAAGGGACGCAGCCGCAAGATGGGTGGCACCGGTTTGGGTCTTGCCATCGTCAAGAATGCCGTTCTCCTGCATGGCGGAACCATCCGTGTGAGCAATCAGCAGGAAGGCGGCTTGAAGTTTGAATTTACGCTTAAAAAGTAGGAATATGGCTATCTGTTAATCGGAAATAGTGTACTGGTGGATGTAGAACAGCTGACTAGCCATACACTCGCTAGTTGGCTGTTCTACTGCAACAGTCAGCGTAAATGCCTGAATTATTGTTGTAAGTAAGGGATAAGGAAATACTCTTCACTCTTCACCTTTCCTTCGGAATCCCCAGTGTTTATGGGCGTTTCGAGGGGTGAAGAGTTCTTTGACACTCTTCACCCACTCTTCACCACTCTTCACCTTAGCTGGTTCGGCGGAGGATGTGTCATAAATTTATGATTCACCCTCTTCTTGTTGTTGGATGAGTAAGGATATGTTGTTTGAAGAGCTAGGATATGTTGTTGGATGAGTAAGGATATGTTGTTGGAAGAGATAGGATATGTTGTTGAGGCAGTCTGTATCTTCGGTCGCACAACAGCTGTTGTGCGCTTGTATAACAGCTGATATGCGCATGCACAACAGGTGATGTGCATGCGATGGTCAACTGTTATGCACCAACATCCAGACTTATGACACACCCTCCTCAGGGACACCTAGCGGTCTTGCGCTGCAATTTACGCCTGTTGATCTTTGGAATCGGTGAAGAGTGGTGAAGAGTGGGTGAAGAGTCGCAGCAAACTCTTCACCCCTCGGAATGCCGATAAACACAGGGGTTTCCGAAGGAAAGGTGAAGAGTGAAGAGTAAAAGCGTGTTCGCTTGCAGATAAAAAATGGGGCGCAAGCTGTTTCCATGAAAGGAATCGCTTGCGCCCCTGATATTATTGCTTATGAGTAAATGAGCACCCTAAGATTAGAACTTGTAGATAGCACCAAATGAAATGTTGCTCGCATCTACGTTAAGTCCGAATGTTGATGAGTTGTCACCATGGTCAGGAGAATAACCTTTGTAACCGAGGAAACCTACCTTTGTGATGAAGTTTACGTGGTCTGAAAGCTTAACAGCCAAACCTGGCTTGATGCCTACCTCGTAATAATCGCCACCGCCCTTGCTGTAACTGCTGTAACCGATTGTACCTTCTACGAAGAGGTTAACCAACTTGGTTTCTACGGCTGTGTAACGTACGTAAGGAGCTACAGTGAATGTTGTAGATTCACCTACAGGAGAAAGCTTGCAAACTTCGCCCTTCTTGATACCAATCTCGAGACCAGCCTCCCACTTGTTGTTGAATTCGTAACCGATTTCAGGCATCAGGGCGTAAGCTGTCTTGCTGTCACCACCACCAATCTTGTTGCTGGAAATACCAGCTGTACCACCGATGTAAACCTGTGCGCTAGCGCAAACTGAAACGAGAGCCATAGCAAGGCTCAACATAATCTTCTTCATAATCAATCTTTTCTTTTAATTATTACTTTCTTTTATCACTCTAATCAGGTAGCTTTTCAGCCCCTTTATTTATGATAGCAAAGCACATCCCAGACATGCCCTGCACTCTCTAATTCGGCGGCAAAGGTATAGGAAATAACTTGAAACTCAAAACTATTTATCAGTTTTTCTTGCAAAACAAGCCGTATTGTTGATGTAAATCAAGAAAATCAGGCGTGCAGAATGTATCTAAAGCTATTTCTGCTGCAAAGCTACGATTTTTTTTGTTGAAACCGCCAAATAATATGAGGGAATATTTGGGCAAACCAACTTTTTTCTCTATCTTTGCATGAACAAACAGTTTGAATCTTATTTTATAAATATCATAAATGAATCAATTTACAAAGCTGATAGCAGCCCAGCTCAATCTGAAGGAGCAGGCTGTAGAAAATACTCTGGCGCTGCTCGAAGAGGGCTGCACCATTCCGTTTATCTCGCGATACCGCAAGGAGAAAACCGGTAATATGGACGAGGTAAACATTGAAGCCATCGCACAGGCTAACGAGAAACTCTCTGAGATGGCGAAGAGAAAGGAGACTATCCTCAAAACCATCGAGGAACAGGGTAAACTCTCGGATGAACTGAAAAAACGCATCGAACAGTGCTGGGATGCTACCGAACTGGAAGACATCTATCTTCCTTATAAGCCTAAGCGCCGCACCCGTGCACAGATAGCACGTGAGGCAGGCTTGGAGCCTCTGGCACAGCTGCTCCTCTTCCAGCGTGAGCGCAATCCGGAACAGGCTGCCAGAAAGTTTGTGGGCGATAAGGTGAAGGATGTGGAGGCTGCACTTCAGGGAGCCAAGGACATCATCGCCGAAACCGTAAGCGAGAATGAGCAGAGCCGCAATCAGATTCGCGGCGAGTTCAGACGCGGTGCCATCATCACTTCTAAGGTGGTAGCCAAGAAGAAGGATGAGGAAGAGGCGCAGCGCTTCTCCGACTATTTCGATTTCTCAGAACCATTGAAGAAATGTTCTTCGCACCGACTGCTGGCTATGCGTAGAGGAGAGGCGGCAGGATTCTTGCGTGTCAGCATCTCGGCTGATGATGAGCAGTGTCAGGATAAACTGAAGCGCCACTATGTACATGGTTTCGGTGAGTGCCAGACGCTGGTGGGTGAAGCGGTGGATGATGCCTTCAAGCGACTGCTGAAGCCTAGCATTGAAACCGAATTTGCTGCGCTCAGCAAGCAGAAGGCGGATGAGGAGGCTATTGTGGTCTTCGCCGAAAACCTGCGCCAGCTCCTGTTGGCGGCTCCTCTCGGACAGAAACGCGTGATGGCGGTTGACCCGGGTTTTGCCAATGGTTGCAAGACTTGCTGTCTCGATGCGCAGGGCAATCTGATTCATCATGAAATCGTTTATCCTCATCCTCCCCGCAACAAGAAGAGCGAGGCTACGGCTGCCATCCAGCGCATGGTTAAGATGTATCAGGTGGAGGCAATGGCTGTAGGTAACGGTACGGCAAGCCGCGAAACCAGCGACTGGCTGCATAGTATCGATTTCGTTCATCCGGTAGATATCTATGTGGTGAGCGAGGATGGCGCTTCTATCTATTCGGCTTCGAAGATTGCAAGAGATGAGTTCCCGGATGAGGATGTTACCGTGCGTGGTGCTGTGAGCATCGGACGAAGACTGATGGATCCGCTTGCAGAGTTGGTGAAGATTGATCCGAAGAGCATCGGTGTGGGACAGTATCAGCATGATGTGGATCAGACTCAGTTGAAGAAGAGTCTGGATACTGTGGTGATGAGTTGCGTGAACTCGGTGGGTGTCAACCTGAATACCGCATCTCAGCATCTCCTGACCTATGTGAGCGGTTTGGGACCTACGCTTGCCAAGAATATCGTGGAATATCGCCGTGAGAATGGAGCCTTCGCTTCCCGTGCCCAGTTGAAGAAGGTGCCACGTCTGGGTCCTTCGGCCTTTGAGCAGTGTGCCGGCTTCCTCCGCATTCCAGGCGCAAAGAATCCTTTGGATAACAGTGCCGTTCATCCAGAGCGCTATGCGCTGGTAGAGCAGATGGCGAAAGATCAGGGCGTAACGGTGAAGCAGCTGGTAGAAGACAAGGCGCTGCAGAAGAAGATTGATATCAGAAAATATGTGAGTGCCGAGGTGGGTATGCCTACTTTGACCGATATCATGGCTGAGCTTGACAAGCCGGGCTTGGATCCTCGTGGTGAGGTGGAGAAGTTTGAGTTTGATGCCAGCATCAAGGAGATAGAGGATTTGCAGGTGGGCATGGTTGTGCCGGGCATTGTTACCAACATTACCAAGTTTGGTGCCTTTGTAGATATAGGTGTCCACAACGATGGTCTGGTTCATGTATCCCAGATGTCAAACCGTTACATTCAGGATCCTTCTGAGGTGGTAAAGCTTCATGAGCATGTGATGGTGAGAGTGGCAGAAGTAGATTTGAAGCGCAAGCGCATCGCCTTGTCGATGAAGGGCGTGAAATAAAAAGGATATTCAGAATGAATCAGAATAATAATGGTGATGCTCTCTTGGCAGGGGGCATCACCAGAGATAGTATAGAGTCGGCATATTGCTTTATTCATCAGAAGCTCAGGGTTTTTGAATTTTCCACCAATCCTACGCAGCGTGATGATATAGAGTATGCCATCGCCCAGTATGTAGAGGGCATGAATCCGCAGCTCTATCTTCTTCTTTCGCAAGGCAGAACGGAATTCCTTCTAGACCATGTGAATTTTGAAAAAGATATGCGCGAGGCACAGGAAAAACTGGAAGGGATGATGTAGGTATCTCTCTGCTTAGGAGAAGGATAAACTGAGTCTCGTTAATTAAAGTTGATGAGGGTGCGTCATGGACTTATGACACACTCTCTTTTTTTTATCCAGTTACATGCTGGTTACATGCTGGTTACATGCGTCAGGCACTGTTTTAAAGGGCTTTTGCATTGATTAAGGGCTATTTCGAGTTGCTCAGTTACATGCTGGTTACATGAGTTATGCCCAAGTAACGACCTCAAATAGCCGAAAATGACCGGCAAAACGACTTAAAACGACTTATAACGACCGCAAACGACCGCAAATGACCACAAAAACGACCGCAAACGACCGCAATAACGACCGAAAACGACCGCAATAACGACCGAAAACGACCGAGATAGTTCTGTCACTTGCCAAATTGTATTATTCATTATTAAGCAATCCTCTTATACCCTTATCAAAGTCCGAGTCTATGCGTTGTGTTTTATTAAAGATGTTATATTCTTCTTCCGCCTTCTTCTTCTTGGCTTGTGCAGCCGATTTTCTCAATTGCACCATGCCGAGTGGTTATTTCCATTTTGGAAACAACCACGTCCTTATCCAACTCTCCCTCATCAAAGATGTTCTTTAAATGCTTGCTTATAGCAGGAACACCTACACCAAAGAGCTGTGCCATAGCCTTTTGCGTATACCAAAGAGTTTCGTCTTTTATGACAACTTGTACTTTGCCATCAGCATCGGGCATATTATAAAGAAGAAATTGTATCTCGTTACTCATAATTTATTACTTTAGATGCAAAGTAAGTGATTTATTTTTATAACAATGTGCCTATAGTGTAATCTTTAACAAGATATAACAAAAAGCGCTTGTGTTATAGCCAAGTTAAAGTAACGTTAAATATGTGTGTTGCTGAATGTTATTACGTTTTTTTTTATTATCTTTGTATTTAAATAACCATTAGTAGTACCAACGATGAGGCAACGAAATAAATCAGATAAACTTCTGGTATGGGTTCCTGAGCATGGATGGATATTTCATCATACGAGTGAATCTACGTATCTGGAAGTGCTTAAGCTTATTGGAGGAGAACGATTGAGTAAAGTCGCTCTTGAGATATCTCATATGCCTGTTTTTACGAAAGAACCTTATCCCCAGTTTGCTAAATACATGAAATCTATCGGACATGGTTGGTTCGTGAATACTATTGGTGGAACTAGTAATAAATATCTTCAGCTCAATACAATAAATGACAAACTCCATTTGGGCATGAAGGTGAAACTTGTGCCTGAAGGAGTGCTCAACCATATGGAGGCGCAAAGCCTTAAAGATCAAGGTGTAAAAATAGATTTGGGTGAGAAACGAACTCGTAAACTTGATGATACTCTTTTGGTAGAATTTGATGGACAGACGTTTGATTTGAAACATCGAAATGGGCGTGAGGTATTTGTTAAATTAATAGAAAGTATTGGGGCAAGGGATGTTAGTAAACTAAATCTGACGAATGGTTCCGAAGATTTAGTTACGTCTATGCAGGTTTATTCTAATCAGCTTCCGTGTGGTGATTTTTGGGTTTCTGTTCCTAACTCAACGAAAGGCAAACACAAAATAATTCTCACAATTAAAGCTATGTTGAAACTCGACTTGACAATAACGACTTTATCTAAAGAAGAAAGACGTGAAAGACAACTCGAGAAACTGAAAAGCGAGATGGGTGAGCTAATAAAAGAAATGGCTGATATAAATAGTGATGAAATTAAGTAAATAATAATATAACAATAAATCATGAAGAAGTTATGTGTTGCAATAATGATACTCGCAGGGGTATCCGTTGTTTCTTGTAGTAGCGGTGATGATGATCATGCGCCGAGTTGGTTTGTGGATAAGAATCTAACTAAGGCTGATATTGCAGATCATTATTATGCTGATGGCAAAATAAATATTCATATAACAGCTAATGGCTCTTGCATGCAAGTATGGAGAAAAGATAATTCTGGAGGGCTTGGTAGCAATGACTTTACTATTGATGGGGACTCAATAAGATTTACTGCGAGAAATATCGCTTTTAGGGCACATTTGGTTAAATATGGTGAGTTAGAACCATTATCTCTTGTGTTAAGCGGAGATTTTAAAGACTCTGATTTTTTGCCTGGTGGTTTAAAGCCTGGAATCTATAAGCAGGTGAAGTAATCTAAATTGCAGTGTTGCGATAGTTTACTCCACTAGTTTTAAGATAATTAAGGTCAGTATAAATGTTAGTTTTAGCTAAAAAGAAGCACAATGAGTAAAGAAAAGTCTTTTAGTGGTATATATAAGGATGTTACATACGAAGATATACTGTCGTATAAGAGATACAAGAAACAGTCTTTCCTGAAAGGTTATAGCCCAGAAGAGATAGCTAAGCATCTTTATGTTCAAGAAAATATATCGCAAGATAAATGGAAAGCTCTGAAAATATTGAACAGAAAGCTTTTTAATAAGAAAAGAGCTGAAGCTCATAAGTTGAAAATTCATAGTAATTATGACTATCTGTTAGATGGTTTTAACAACAGAAAATTGCCTGATGGTGTGTTCTCGGAGTCATTTGATAAAGGAGTTATAGCCTGTGTAAAGGCAAAGTCAGACCTCCCGTTTTATGAGCAGTTCTTTGAAGATTTTTTTCTCAAATACAACATTGACAGTATCATAGATTATGCCTATACACTACCTGAAGATCAAAAGGATATGTGTAAAACGTTGATCTATTCGGCTATACAATATTATAGAGACGACCATGCATATTGGTATAAAAACTTGAGCAAGCCTCAGTATATAGAACTATCTGATGTTTATGTTAATATCAGATTCAAAAAAGATATATGGTATGATAATGATAAGGCTGTTGATTTTTTAATAGAGCATTTTCATGATAGAATTATAAATGCATCCTTGAAAATGGAAGGAAGTCTTGCTTATGAAGGAAAAATTAATTATCTTCGTAGAAAAAATCCTGATTTTGATGCAAAGAAAGAGAAGAATAGATTTAAACATCTTGTAGCATTAGCTCAAGATAAAATGTATGCATTTAGTTTAAAACAAGATGAAGTAGAAAACTACAAAGAAATTTCCGTTTTAAATACGGGAGATAAAAATGAGACTTCATCTAGTAATAGTTTCGGAACTACTCCAGCAGAGCTTTCAAATAAGCAACAAAATGAAGAATAGTGCAGCAATCCGGCAATAGATGAGGTCGATATAGAAGATTTTAAGCAGAATGTAGATGATTCTAAGCATAACGAAAGTGTGCAAGCTGATGGATTTTTACAGAGTGATGTTCCTGCAAAAGAAGTGCATCTTGACATGGTTTCTAAGCCAGAAGATCCTATTGATGCTAAGGAGAGAAAAGATAGAATCCGCTCTAAAGATGGTATTGATTATAGTGACCAACAGAAGAGAAACCAGGAAACAGGAGACTTTGGCGAGAAATTAGTTCTTGCTAAAGAAATCGATAAAGCCAGAAGATGGGGACTGTCAGAAGATCTTGTCTCTCAAATAAGAAGAGTCTCGTTGGAAAGCGATGATTATGGTTTTGATATACTCTCCTTCGATCAAAATGGAAAGGAACACTATATAGAGGTAAAGACAACCAAGGCTTCAAGTAACAGTTTGTCGTTTGTTCTCACACAAAACGAATTAGACCATGCTAGAAAATATGGTAGTGCTTATTCTATAATTATGGTGTTTGACGTTGCGCAAAATCCTCGTATATGGGATATGGGAAATCCTTTTGTTGGCGAACCATGTAAAGTGAACATTAAACCGATTAGGTATTTGGTTGAAGTTAATGTAGATACTATAGAATAAGCTTAGGGTATAGCCATATGAATAAAGACCTGCCAAAAATCTTGCTCCACCATTACGAACAGCTGGTGGAGGAGAACAAGGTCTTGAAGGCTCGAATCAAGGAGATGGAAGATGAAAAGGCAGAGTATGGTAATCTGAAAAAATTCTGCACATTCATAGAAAAGTATGTTGGCAATACTGGAATATAAATTTGATTTTGTTAATTTGGTAAAATATTAGATTATGGTAAGATTATTATTGATTATTGTGGTTGGATTATATTCAATGTCATCTAATGCTCAGATAGAGATTTTCAACGAAAGTCTCAAACAAGAAGAGCCAGTGAAAGTTGTGCAATATGATAGCATAAGAAACATAACGTCTCAACCATATGGAGCAAAAGGAAAAGAATCTTTTACTTATAACCATCTCATTGGGCAAACATTAATGTTTTGTGGCTCTCCAATTTTTCCAAATAATAATTTTAAAGTGGGTTCTTATTATAAAGTCGTAGGAACTACTATGCCCAATAGTATCTCTATCTATGGTGGTCTAAAACTCGAAGATTGTATTACTGGGAATTTTTTAGAAGAAGATGGAAGCCGTCAACAATATTTGAATTCATTTTGGGTAGTTGCTGGTTATTATGAAAAGTTGAAGGCATTATACTTGAATAAAAAATTTATATATCTTGGAACAGATAAAACAAAAATATATAGTCCTGGACTAAAAAAGAACGGAATGATAAATTTAGCAACAGACACTGTGACAGAGAATATAAAGAAAGAATCATTGTGGACGTGTGTTGGGGTACAGGTAAAACCTGAAAAAGCAATAAATAGAGAAAACCCTTCTGAATATCGGAGAATTGCTTCTGATTATCGTAATCCTGTAGTTCTGATTTTTGATAATCCTAATTACGGGAAGCACTATTGCTATATTGAATCGGAAAAAGGAAAACCATATGAAATGCAAAATCCTAATACCAAACCTTTTATTTGTGGGAGATTTCAGCTAAAATCGGATTTTGATTACTTAAAAGTAATGGCTGCTAAACGCAAGGCTCAGCTTATCAAGCTATATGGTGCAAAAAATGCCAATCTCATAGTACAAGGTATCGTAAATATCGGTATGACTAATTCTATGTGTAGAGCGGCTTGGGGAGATCCTGACAGCATTCATAGAACAATAAGTGTTATAGGAAATTATGAGTTATGGATATATGGCAATTGCTATTTATATTTTAAAGATAACTCACTTACAACCATACAATATTGATGATCAACCTGGAAAAATATGTGACAGCGTTTGTATTTCGGTTTCTGATAATGGCGAGGTTGTTAAGTTCCTTGCTATTGACGGAAAGTATCTCGACTCTACGATTTCTTTGAACGGTGCTGCCTCTTATGCCGTTTCCGAGTCTTTGGTTGTTGCCAAAATGTGTAAGGATTCTATCAAGATTGCGATGAAATAAGGACTGTGCAGAGTGATGCATCTACCGTAAAAATATAAAAGTAAAGGGAAAAAGTGAGTAACATAAATTGCTCACATTTTTCCCTTGTTTGAATATCCTATTATTAATCTGATAGTATAGGCAATCGATACCATCATTGCGCATGAATCGGTATCACTATAGCACTGCTTTTGTTTGGTATTTGCTAGTGCTATTTTTGCGGTCCTCTCTTCTCTTCAGATTTGTGTGTCTGTATAATTGCATAAGGATTTGATATAACCAAATAACGACCGCAAACGACCACAAAAACGACCGCAAACGACCACAAAAACGACCGCAAACGACCACAAACGACCGCAAAAACGACCGCAAACGACCGCAAACGACCGCAAACGACTACAATAACGACCGCAATAACGATTGAAATATGATAGCTCTTATGCTCCAAATTCTTCTTCACCTTTTTGGCTTATAATCCATTTTTTACCATTGGGTGATTTTGTTAGCAGGCCATCTTTTGCCATATTAATTAGTAGGCGACCTATTCTTCGTAATTTTTCATCATGGCTATTATTTGCAGGAAAAACATGCTGAAGACTTTCGAATGCATCTCTGCGCCAAAATCCCATTTTTCCTGCATTATGTGCCAATTGCAATAATAGCTTTTGGATACTTTTTTCTGCAAGTCCTTTCTCTTTTGTGTAGTGACCAATCTGGTTTGTCAGTTTGGCTACTTTTAATGATATGGTATAATGTGGAGCACGTCCTTCAATCAAACCTTTATCAAATAGTAGCTTGGCTGCTTCTTTTGTGATTGGATGATGCTTTTGTACGGCATCTAGCCAAAGGCATTCCTTTAGTGACAAAGACTGGTTGCTCTTTAGCAAGTTGGTATATTTCTCATCAATCATTTTGCCATAGATAGTTACGCCAACAGTACGATGTTCGTTGTCGATGTCGTAATCTGGCATTGGAAAGAATCGGTTGCGTTGCTCTGTGTAGATCTTCTTGATACCACGTCCTACTGTATCAATCATATTGAAATTGACCATGCCCTTGCAAAGACAATCGTTACGATAATGAAATTGAGGACCTTTATGCTCCAGGGCATTTTCTATTGTTCCTGGAATGAAACTGCCACCATTGCCATAATATAAGGTACTAGGACCTTCTACAAAAACAATTCGCTGCTGTAAGGTGTAATCCTGATGTGCGATGGCGTTATGTAATGCCTCTCGTATGGTGTATTCATCATACTGTTTCATGGTGTCTGGGAACAGGGTTCCACCTGGCAACTCACGCATAGTCTTGTTACGTATTTTGCTCAATACCTTATCTACGGTCAAGATGAAAGGTATTGTAAAATGCTCATAATCTTGTACGATGCCTTCTTCATCTTCCCATGTCCAAGTGATTTGTGCTACGGCAGGATGAATCTTTTGAATAGAAAGGGGTTTGCCCAATAGTAGAATGGCAGCACGAGTGAGCTTCCCTTCTCTCATCATCATACTATTAGCCAAGAACTCTTCTGTACTCCACGCATCTATTTCTTCGGCAGGAATACTTGACGAACGAACTTTTTTAAACATGACTTTAGCTGTAGCTACGGCTAATTCATCCAAGTCATTGATCGTGGCATTTGGTACAAGTTGAGCTGTCCAATCGGGTATGGGTGGCTGTTGGCGGATAGTATCTTGTTTTGCCTGGTTCAGTGGTTTCAGGCTTTCGCCATCACGACCATAAGCCACACCTTTCCAGTGCATCACTATATTGCGTGGTGATGCTGGTATCTGGAATAATAAAACTCGTTTGCCTTCGATATCTAAAGGTACAATATCTCTAAAGATAAGGTTGTCGGTGGTATGTTGAGACATATCTTGTTTCAGACGGTTGAGTGCAACTTCACCATCCTTGAATGTTGTACCGATAATCTGATGTTTTTTGTCCCAAACGCCAAATACAATCCAAGCAAACTCATGGTCACGTAAGTTTGCTTCATTGCTAAGAGCGGAGAAGTATTTGCCCAACTCATCGATATCAAAGTTGGTCTCTGCTTTCTTAAACTCGACAACCTCATTCTCTGAGTGTTCCCAAAGCTTGTTGAATATCTCTATATATTTTTCCATTGTTTCTATTTATATCATTTAATGAATAATGTCAGAATTGTTGCAATAATACCTCCTATTCCTACACAAAGAGATATCCATATTGCAATCCATGTTTGTTTTCTTGTTTGGGTATATTGCAAATCCTCTTTCGTTTGAAAATCATTATCGACAAAATCTCGAAGATTTTGTGTTGCATGAAATGAAGAGTTTGCATACCTTTTTATTTGTTCTGCTGCTGTTGTATTCTCTTTTAATATTGAAGTTTCAACGAGCAATTTACGAGTATATTCACCTTCTATACCTTTATCATTTGGAATTTTTATATTCAGTTTACATGTATCTATTATCCACATTAGAATATTGCCTTTGTCATCTTTTTCCACCTCAAACTTTTTTCTATTGAATATCTGATTATCTTTTAGAAGGTTAAGTTGGAATACACCAATGTATTGATTGCTTTCCAAATATTGTAAAAGCACAATAATGTCAAAGATCTTGTTTCTGACGTCTTTCCAATCCTTGTCTTGTGCATGGACCAATTCTAAAGAGGAACAATCTTCTGGCCATTCTATGAGATAACAATCACTAAAATTCTCAAAAATAGAGATAAGACATACATCTTGAGGTATTGGTGGATATGCCATGAAACGTAATATTCTCTTCTCTGTATCACTAAAACTTCTCATATCAGTCGTCGTATTTAAATTTATTCCATGCTTCAAGGGCGAGGTGTTTGGCGCGGTATTCTCCATACTGGCGTATCTCGTTGTCTTTCAGCACACGGAAGGTCTCATTGATGCAGCCTTTCAAGCTTTCATATAATTCAATTATATTCATACTCGGTAGGCTTAAAACTGCTACAAAGATAATATTTTTCTTTGAAAATAGGGCATATATTCTGAAGGAAAATGTATTTTCTTTGTGATTTTTTCAGTTTGGGGCGAAAAAATCTCTATGTATGGAGGTAAACTAAATATTAGTTGTGCAAGGTTTATGGATGGCTCGCCTAACTATGGCATGAAAGCAATGAAGAGGGTAGAGCGTAAATGATAGGTTACTGATAATGCTAATATGCCTAATAGTTAGTTCTTCCTTTTACTCATATGTATGGTGTGTGTAATCGCAAGAAATAGTGTGAAAGTATGTAAAATGATACCTTGCTTTTGGCGGTCACTATAGATTAGCATTGAAATATGTTGCCAAAATGTTGCCAAAAATAGAAAAGAAAAAATCCTAACCGCTTATTATCAGGCAGTTAGGATTTTCTTTGGTGCGCCTGATAGGACTCGAACCTACACGGCCTGAACCACTAGATCCTAAGTCTAGCGCGTCTACCAATTTCGCCACAAGCGCATTCTTGGGTGCAAAGATACAATAATAATTTGAATAAAAAGAAGAAAAATGAAAAAAATGATGGTTTTACTTGCTTTTTACGAGAAATAATGGTAATTTTGCAAACAGATACTGTTCTATTTTTATTTTGCAAAAAACGAAGGCAGGACAGTAAGGACAGATAAAAACTATAATAACAGGAATATGAAAAAAGTATGGGTTATGATGCTGGCTACATTGATGGTTTCTTCCACGATGATGGCTGGAAATGTGAAGAAATCAACTACTCTTCCTATTGAGGGAGAGATCGTAAAGGCTTCTCATCCGATGATTCAGTATATTGGGCGTGTGAGCTTTGCTAAGAATTCTGATGTAGCCAGTTTCAATTATCCGGGAACTACGATTGAGGCTAGTTTTCAAGGGTCTTCTCTGAAAATGCTGTGTCGCCCGAAGACTGGATATTTCATGGCGCAGATTGATGGTTGCGAACCTTTCAAAGTGGGCTTTAATGCCGAACGCGATTCGGTTGTAACCCTGGCTGCGGCTTTGCCAAAGGGGGTGCATCATGCTAAGGTGATGTATGTGATAGAAGGCTTATTCCGTAAACCGGAATTCAGGGGATTCGTTCTTGATAAGGGATGTCAGCTCGTTGAGGCTCCGGCTCTCCCGGAACGGAAGATTGAATTTATCGGAAATTCAATCACCTGCGGTTATGGCGTAGAAAGTATCAACATGTCTGATCCTTTTGAGGATGAAACAGAGAACCATTGGCTTACTTATGCCAATATCGTAAGTGACAGTCTGAAGGCTCAGCATACTTCTATCTCCCGTAGTGGTATCGGTGTATATCGTAATTATAATGGTCCGAAGACAGGTGATGCCGATAACATGCCTTGGCAATATGAATATACCTTATTTGACCAGCATGATGAAAAATGGGATTTTGCCAAGTATCAGCCTCAGTTAGTCTGTATCAATCTGGGTACGAACGATCTTTCTACCAAGAATTATGATATTCAACTCTACGAGAAGAATTATCGCATGTTTCTTAAAACGGTACGTAGCAAGTATCCTCATGCAAAGATTGTGATGTTGACAGGTCCGATGCTCGGCGAGAAGGAGAGTAGCAAGCAGCGAACTGTGCTTGATAGAATCTGTGCAGATGCCAATAAAACTGATAAGAACATTTACCGTTTCGATTTCAGTTTCCAGAAAGGAGATTTAGGTTATGGCGCTAGCTGGCATCCTAGTATGTTGCAGCATCGGAAGATGGCAGCAGAATTGCTTCCGTTCCTGAGAAAACTGATGAATTGGAATTAAATGAAACTGTATGTTTCCCAAACAAAATTATATGATAACAATGAACACAAAAAATCTATTATTGTTGGCATCTCTTACATTGACGATGCCTCTGACAGCACAGACTCCGCAAGAGGATTTCAAGCGGGATATTACGCTTTCGGGTAGTAACTATGTAGCTTATCGTGGTCCTCAGAAGCAGTTGACTGCGGCTCCTAAAGGTTATAAGCCTTTCTATCTGAGCCATTATGGCCGGCATGGTTCCCGCTATATGATTGGCAAGAAGGCTTATGATGTGCCTTATTTCTCTCTGCTCAAAGCGAAGCAGGAGGGCAAACTGACAGCTAAAGGCGAGGAAACGCTGGCTAAGGTGAAGATGATTCGTGAGGAGGCGAAGGGGCGCGATGGCGAACTGACTCCGCTCGGAGCTCTCCAGCATCAGGGTATTACCAGAAGAATGATGGAGCGATTCCCTGAGATTTTTGCCGGTAATACGAATATTGAGGCCCGAAGTACTTTGGTAATCCGATGCATCCTCTCTATGGAGAACGGTTTGCAGCAGATGCTGCGTATCAATCCGAAACTTCATATCTTCCATGATGCCAGCGAGCATGATATGTATTATATGAACCAGGACGACAGATACCTGGATAGCTTGAAGCATAGCGTGGGTATCAAGGTGGCACTGCAGGAATTTGCACAGAAGCACGTTAGCTATAGCCGTGTGATGCAGGAACTGTTCAACGACCCTGCCTGGGTGAAGCAGAATATCAACCAGAGTGACCTGAACAGAAAACTTTATGAGATGGCAAGCTCAATCCAAGGCACGGAACTGAGAGGCAAGGTTTCGCTCTATGACCTCTTTACGGAGGAGGAACTGTATCAGAACTGGCTGAATGCCAACATCTGGTGGCAGATGGCTTACGGCAACTCGCCTTATACGGGCAATGTGCAGCCGTTCTCCCAGCGCAATCTCTTGAGAAACATCATCCAGAAGGCGGATAGCTGCATCGCCTTGCCGCATCCGGGAGCTACATTGAGATATGGACACGATACGATGGTTACTCCGCTTACCTGTTTGCTGGATTTGAATGGATATGGCGAAGAGATTAAGGATCCGGAGAAGATTGCTTCTCAATGGTGGGATTATAAGATTACTCCGATGGCTACGAATTTGCAGTTTGTTTTTTATAGAAACAAGGCGAATGATGTGCTGGTGAAGGTGCTTTTGAATGAAGATGAGGCTACTTTGCCTATCAAGAGCGATGTGGCACCTTATTACCACTGGAATGACTTTAAGGAATACTGCCTGAAAAAGCTGGCGGGGTATAAAAGGTAAAAATGGAGGCTACTGACTGCTGGGGGACAGGCGATGGAATCGCCTGGAACGGGGGCAGGAGGGGGACTGGCTTCTTTTTTGCTGAACGCGAAATGCTGAAACGCTAAAGCGCGAAATGCAAATGGCTAGATAATAAAAAAGGGGCTTAAGCTTTTTGAGGCTTAAGCTCCTTTTTTATGATGGGCGCTTTCCTTGCGCTTTTCTTGCTGCTTTTCTTGCGCTTTCCTTGCGCTTTCTTTTTCGCTTTCTTAGCGCTTTTTATTGCTTCGATAACCAGTCTTTATCCTTCTGGTCTTCTTCGAAATCTTTTTCTGAGAAGAGGTTGGTCTGACCAGTCAGTTCGTCAATCACCTGTTGCTCGCTTTTGCCAGCATCCGGATCAAGGTTTTCACCTTCATTCTCTGAGTCAGAACCATCCGGTTCCTCATCATTATCCTCAGAAGGAGGTTCTGGGAATCGGGTTGGTTCCAGTTCCTCGATACTTTCAATCTTCCATGTCGTGAGGCGCTTACCCTTTGCCTTGAAGCTCTTCTGCGCAATGAACTGCTCAGCATCGATTTCTTCGGCAGGACGGATGGCATCCACACCGCCATAAGTAACCTTGATGCGTGGATAAACCGTATCGGTAAGCAAGATGAGCTTGCAGTTAGGGTTCTCTCCCATGAAATTCTGATGGCGCTTGGTGGCATCCATCGTGAATCGCTTGATGTATGGATATCCCTGATTGTCGGCATCATAAAGAATTGCCGTCCATATCTTGTGCTCATCCCATTTCTCTAAGCGGATGATGTTGTCCTCGTAGTGGTTGTTGACATCGAAATTGGTGATGTAGAATTCTCCGTTGTCGAGTACTACCAAGATAGATTCATCATCATTGAATTCGCCCAGGAAACGGCCGTTCTCATCGTAGTTGATGCGGTTTACGTCTGGGTCGAACCAAACCTTTCTGCCTCCTAACGTACTGTGGCCGTGACTCTTCAGACCGATGCGGCGAATGGTGCGCTTGGTAAGGAGATTACCTTTGGCAGCACGTCCCTTGATCAGAATGTCTGAGAAATCCTTCTCCAGGAAGATGCTCTGGCGCTTCTTCGTCAGGTCGGGCTCCATCGTACACTTGATGATTTCTGCCTCTCCATTCGGATTGGCGGTGAAGTAGATGACGCGGCTGCCAGGTGTACCCTGGGTGATGTCATACAACTTGTCGCGGGTCATGGCGGTTACGTTGAATCGCTTGATGAAGTAATCGCCTTGCTTGCCGTCGCGGTAAACACAGTTGTAGATGGTGCGCTTGTCGTTCTTCTTGAATACCTGAACATGGAGGATATTCTTGCCGACGAATATCTTGTCTGCTACCTTGGTGACTTTAAACTTACCATCCTTATAAAAGATGATGATGTCATCGAGGTCGGAGCAGTTGCATACGAATTCATCTTTCTTCAAACCTGTACCAACGAATCCTTCCTGACGGTTGATATAGAGTTTCTGGTTAGCCTCTACCACCTTAGTCACCTCAATGGTATCGAAGTTTCTGATTTCTGTTTTGCGAGGATGGTTCTTTCCATACTTGCCCTTGAGATATTCAAACCAGTTGATGGTTACATCGGTCATGTGAGCCAGATCGTTCTCAATCTCAGCAAGTTCAGCCTTAATCTTCATCAGCAGTTCGTCTGCCTTATCCTTATTATATTTAAGGATTCGCTGCATCTTGATTTCCAGGAGTTTGAGTATGTCCTCGCGGGTAATTTCCCGATGGAAGGCATATTCTACCATACCCTTACCGTCTACTTCGGCAGTAAAGAGTTTGTCCTTGAATGGTTCGAGTTTAGAATCGATGAAGGCAACAACCTCATCCTGACTCTTACTCTGCTCAAACTTTCGCTCCTTGTAGATGCGTTCCTCAATGAAAATCCGTTCGAGAGAAGAGAAGAAGAGCTGTTCCTCCAATTCACCCTTTCTGATCATCAGCTCCTTGCGCAGCAATCCCATTGTGCGGTCTACGCTGTGGCGCAACACATCGCTGATAGTGAGGAATACAGGCTTATTGTCTTCGATGACACAGCAGTTGGGCGAGATGTTGATTTCGCAATCGCTGAATGCGTAGAGTGCGTCCATCGTTTTATCTGATGAGGTACCTGGTGCCAGATGCACAAGAATCTCAACATTTGCCGAAGTAACATCATCTACCTTGCGTGCCTTAATTTTACCCTTTTCTACCGCTTTGGTGATAGAATCGATGAGGCTGCCTGTAGTCTTGCTGAATGGTATCTCGCTGATAACGAGTGTCTTGTTGTCGAGCTTGTCTATCTTGGCTCTTACCTTCAATGCACCACCTCGCTGTCCATCATTGTATTTACTTACATCGATGGCACCGCCTGTAGGGAAGTCGGGATAGAGTTGGAATGGCTCGCCCTTGAGATAGTGGACGGCAGCATCGCAAATCTCATTGAAATTATGTGGCAAAACCTTACTGCTCAATCCCACGGCAATACCCTCGGCACCTTGTGCCAGGAGCAACGGGAATTTGGCAGGGAGCGTGATAGGCTCCTTGTTTCTGCCATCATAAGAGAGTTGCCAGTCGGTGGTTTTAGGATTGAAAACCACGTCGAGAGCAAATTTAGAGAGGCGTGCCTCGATATATCGGGGAGCAGCGGCACGGTCGCCCGTAAGAATGTTTCCCCAGTTACCCTGCGTATCGATGAGCAGGTCTTTCTGTCCCATCTGTACCAAAGCATCTCCGATAGACGCATCGCCGTGAGGGTGAAACTGCATGGTATGTCCCACGATATTGGCAACCTTGTTGTATCTTCCGTCGTCCATGCGCTTCATAGAGTGGAGGATGCGTCGCTGTACCGGTTTCAAACCATCCTCAATATGAGGAACGGCACGTTCGAGGATCACATACGATGCATAGTCGAGGAACCAGTTCTGATACATTCCGCTGAGGTGATGTACAGCAGAAGCGTCGAATCGGTTCACCGGCTTATAATCGGAATGTTCTTCGGTCGAAATCTCCTCGTTGGCATCTTCTGCAGCATCCTGTTCAGATTCTGCAGAAGAATTTTCCAAATTTGGCGATTTTTCCTCTTCTAGACCGTTTTTATCTTTAATTTCGTCGCTCATATATAGCTTTTAATACTTATTTTATTAATTTATGGCAAAAATACAACAATTTTTCGAGAAAAAAGAGTATCTTTGCCGAAAATTTGAAAAAAATAAGATTTAATCATGGCACAGGAAGATGTTTTTAAGAAAATTGTAAGCCATTGCAAGGAATATGGCTTCGTGTTCCCTAGTAGTGAAATTTATGATGGCTTGGCTGCCGTTTATGACTATGGTCAGAATGGTGTTGAGCTCAAAAACAATATCAAGCAGTACTGGTGGCAGAGTATGGTGTTGTTGCACGAGAACATTGTTGGTCTCGATGCAGCTATCTTCATGCACCCTACAGTATGGAAGGCATCTGGACACGTAGATGCTTTCAATGACCCATTGATTGATAACCGCGATTCAAAGAAGCGTTATCGTGCCGATGTGCTCATCGAGGATCACATGGCTAAGTATGAGGAGAAGATTGCCAAGGAGATTGCCAAGGCTAAGAAGCGTTTCGGCGATAGCTTTGATGAGGCTCAGTTCCGTGCAACTAATCCTCGCGTTCTGGAGAACCAGAAGAAGTTTGATGATCTCCATGCCCGCTATACTGAGGCTATGCAGGGTCCTAACCTGGAGATGCTGAAGCAGATTATCGAGGATGAGGGTATTGTTTGCCCTATCAGCGGTACCAAGAACTGGACTGATGTCCGTCAGTTCAACCTGATGTTCTCTACCCAGATGGGTGCTGCCAGCGATGCTACAAGCAAGGTATATCTCCGTCCTGAGACAGCTCAGGGTATCTTCGTAGATTACCTGAGCGTTCAGAAGACCGGCCGTATGAAGTTGCCATTCGGTATCTGCCAGATTGGTAAGGCTTTCCGTAACGAGGTTGTAGCCCGTCAGTTCGTATTCCGTATGCGTGAGTTCGAGCAGATGGAGATGCAGTTCTTCTGCCAGCCTGGTACTGAGATGAAGTGGTTTGAATATTGGAAGAAGGTTCGTCTGGCTTGGCACGAGGCTCTCGGTATGGGTAATGAGAATTACCGTTACCACGATCACGAGAAGCTGGCTCACTATGCCAATGCTGCTACCGACATCGAGTTTAAGATGCCATTCGGTTTCAAGGAGGTAGAGGGTATCCACAGCCGTACCAATTTCGACCTTTCTCAGCACGAGAAGTACAGCGGCCGTTCTATCAAGTACTTCGATCCAGAGAAGAACGAGAGCTATGTACCTTACGATGTAGAGACATCTATCGGTGTAGACCGTATGTTCCTCAGCGTAATGTGCCACTCTTACTGCGAGGAGAAGCTGGAGAATGGCGAGACACGTGTTGTCTTGCGTTTGCCAGAGGCTTTGGCACCTGTTAAGTGTGCTGTGTTCCCATTGGATAAGAAGTATGGTTTGCCAGAGTTGGCTCACGAAATCGTTGACGAACTGAAGTTCCACTTCAATACTCACTATGGCGATCCTAAGGATTCTATCGGTAAGCGTTATCGCCGTCAGGATGCTATCGGTACTCCATTCTGTATCACCGTAGACCACGAGACTCCAAACGATCATAAGGTAACTCTGCGTTATCGTGATACCATGGAGCAGGAGCGCGTAGCTATCTCAGATCTTCGCAGCATCATCGAGGAGCGCGTAAGCATCACTAGCGTATTGAAGAAGCTTGGCAAGGAAATCAAGAACTTCTAATTAACCAAATACATTTAGATGAATCTTAAGAGTTTGAAATATTTCTTCTTCCTCATGATGGCAGTGATCACACTGTCATCATGTAGCGAAGATGATGATACTGTCTCGGAATATGCCAACTGGAAGGAGCGTAACGAGCAGGCTTTTGCCGATACATTGGCTTATGCCAGGAAGATGGGCGAAGCTAACGGCTGGTACGTTTATAAGAACTGGACGTTCGAAAAACAGACTCCGAACAAAGATCAGAATGGTAATTTAGTGACCCTTACTTATAAGGATTGCGATAATATCATCGTTCATGTTCTGAAGACGGGAGAGGGTAAAACTTCTCCAATCCTTACCGATTCGGTACAGGTGAGCTATCGTGGCCGTTTCATTCCTACTGATAATTATAAGGAAGGTTACGTCTTCGACCAGAGTTTTACGGGTACTTTTGATGCAGCTACAGCTAATCCTACCCGTAGTGTGGCCGGTGGATTTATCGATGGCTTTACCACCGCATTGCTCAAGATGCATCCGGGCGACCATTGGCAGGTGTTCATTCCATACCAGCTGGCTTATGGCGAGAGTGGTAATTCTTCAATCCAAGGCTATTCAATGCTCCGTTTTGAGATGGTGCTCAAGAGCTATAAGAGAGCTTCTGGCAAGAAGTGGATTACTAAATAATAAGAATAAAGATTTAGAGAAAAGTATGTGCATATGTTTGAAATGATATATGCACATATTTTTTTGTATGAGCGATATACGAGAAATTAATTTATGCTTTATAGCAAGAAGACAGATTATTTGATGGAGTCGATTCGCCTGGGTAGGGAGATGGATCGGCGCGAGAAACTCAATCTTATTGTAGGGTTGAGTATACCTTCTATGTTGGCTCAGATTTCTACGGTGATGATGTTCTTCATCGATGCTTCGATGGTGGGTCATCTGGGAGCAGAGGCTTCTGCCAGTATCGGATTGATTGAGTCAACTACCTGGCTTATAGGTAGCTTGCTCAGTGCGGCGGCTACTGGCTTTTCAGTACAGGTAGCTCATTTTATCGGAGCTAATGATTTTGCAAATGCCCGTCAGGTGTTTCGCCATGCCTTGATTTGTGGTGTGGCGTTCAGCATTTTTGTTTCTCTTCTCTGTGTCGGCATTCATGGTTATCTGCCTTATTGGCTGGGTGGAGGTGCCGATATTGCCACCAATTCCTCTCGCTATTTTCTGATATACGGTCTGGTACTGCCATTTGTTTTCCTTTATCATATATCCGAAATGATGCTGAAATCGGCGGGCAATATGCATACACCTAGTGTGATGGCAGTATTGATTTGCATCTGCGATGTGATATTCAATTACCTGTTTATCTATATCCTGAAGTTGGGTGTCGTGGGGGCAGCCTTAGGAACGGCGATGGCTTATGTCTGCATCTCTCTGCCTAATCTTTATCTTGCAGGTTTCAAGAATAAGATACTGAATCTCCGTCAGGACCATGTCCGTTTCCGTTGGGTCAGGTCGTATGTTCATAATGCCTGTAAAATCAGCATTCCGATAGCCATACAGAACATATTGATGAGCGGGGCGCAGATAGTGAGTACCATGATTGTGGCACCTCTTGGCAATATAGCCATTGCTTCCCATTCTTTTGCTATTACGGCAGAGAGTCTTTGCTATATGCCGGGTTATGGTATTGGTGATGCGGCTACTACTCTGGTGGGACAGACGCATGGAGCAGGGCGAGTAGGTTTGTGCAAGAATTTTGCTTATATGACAGTAGGACTTGGAATGGCTGTGATGGCTGTGATGGGAGCGGTGATGTATGTCTTTGCTCCTGAGATGATTGGCGTTCTTTCTCCGGTAGAAAGCATCCGTGAGATGGGTACCATCTGTTTGCGCATCGAGGCTTTTGCTGAACCATTCTTTGCAGCCAGCATCGTGACCTACTGTGTTTGTGTAGGAGCGGGCGATACCAGGAAACCGGCGATGATCAATCTCGGTACCATGTGGCTGGTACGCCTCACTCTGGCTTATGCGCTTTCCAAGAGCTATGGCTTGGAGGGAGTATGGATAGCGATGGCTACCGAACTCACATTCAGGGGAATCCTCTTCCTTATACGCCTCTTCAGAGGTTCATGGATGAAGAGTTTTCATGTAGGTTAGGATTGGTTTTCTGCCTCCAATGTTAGTTTTAGGTTAAGATTTGCATACATCGGGAAGATATTCTCTAAAATGTTTGCAAATCTTTTTTATTTTTCTTAATTTTGCATCGCAGACAGTAACCATGTCACTGGTTTTGCCGTTATATATAGGTGAACTTGTTAAGTAGCATGATATATATAATAAGGTATAAAGAAAGAATGATATAGAAAACAATAAATATATAAATAATTAAAATCAGATGAAACTAAGAAAGATTTTTGCAGCAGTTGTGCTGTTCCTTTCTGCAGGTACAGCGATGGCACAGCAGATGCCAGCTATTCCGGTAGACAAGAATGTGAAGATAGGTCGTCTTGATAATGGATTGACTTACTACATTCGTCACAACAGTTATCCTGAGCATGTAGCCAGTTTCTACATCGCACAGAAAGTGGGTTCTATCAATGAGAATGATGACCAGCGCGGTTTGGCTCACCTCCTCGAGCACCTCGCCTTCAACGGTACCGATCACTTCAAAGGTAATTCCCTCCAGGATTACCTGCAGAGCATCGGCGTGGAGTATGGTAGAAATCTCAATGCCTATACCAGCGTAGAGAAAACCGTATATTACTTCACCGATGTACCTACTACCCGCCCTACAGCCGTAGATTCATGCATGCTCATCCTCAAGGATTGGAGCAACGGTATCTCTCTTACCAAGGAAGCCATCAATGACGAGCGCGATGTGGTACACAATGAGTACCGTATGCGTATCGTAGGTCAGCAGCGCATGATAGAGCGTTCACTTCCTAAGCTCTATCAGGGCGAAAAGTATGGCTACCGTTTCCCTATCGGTTTGATGAGCGTTATCGATGGTTGTAAGCCAGAAACTCTCCGTGCTTACTACCGTAAATGGTATCGTCCAGACAATCAGGCTATTATCATCGTGGGTGATGTAGATGTAAATCATATCGAAGCTAAGATTAAGGAACTCTTCTCTGGTATCAAGGTACCTAAGAATGCCGCTAAGATAGAGAAGGTAGAAGTATCTGATAATGATTCTGCCATCTATGTTATCGACAAGGATAAGGAGCAGCAGGTTGATCTCTTCCAGGTTTATATGAAGCACAATGCAGTGCCTGATTCTCTGAAGAGCAACATGAGCTATCTCCTGAAGGGATACATGGATAACGTGATTTCTTCTATGATTGCTGCCCGTTATGCTGAGAAGGCATTGGAGCCAGACTGTCCATATCTCCAGGCAAATGCCGGTGATGGTTCATACCTGATTTCAAGTACTAAGGATGCTTTCACCCTTACCGGTGTGGCTAAGCCAGGAAAGATTAAGGAGGCTTATGCTGCTGTTCTCCGCGAGGCACAGCGTATGCATGAGTTCGGTTTCACAGCTACTGAGTATCAGCGTGCCAAGGATGAATTCATGAGCCAGGTTGACAAGGCGCTTGCCAACAAGGATAAGATGAAGAACGAGCAGTTTACCACCCAGTATGTGGATAACTTCATTTCTAACGAGCCTATTCCGTCAGTAGAAGAGGAGAGCCAGATCTGGAAGATGGTAGTTCCAAACTTGCCTCTTGAGGTTATCAACAGCTATGCCAAGCAGTTGGTTTGCCAGAGCGATACCAACCTTGTATCATTGGTAATGATGCGCGAGCAGGCTGGTGCTGTTTATCCTACAGAGCAGGAACTCTCTGCCATCGTAAAGCAGGTACGTGCTGAGAAGCTCGAGGCTTATGTGGATAATGTTAAGCAGGAACCTCTCATCGCTCAGGCTCCTAAGGCTGGTAAGATTAAGAAGACTGTTGAGAACAAGAAGTTGGGCTTCAAGGAGTTGACTCTTTCTAATGGCGCTAAGGTGGTATTGAAGAAGACCGATTTCAAGGACAATGAGATAGCTTTCGCTGCTTCAGCCAATGTGGGTTATTCTACTTTCGGCAAGGAAGACTTCCTGAATGCTGCATTTGCAGCAGATGTGCTCGATGCTAGTGGCCTTGGCGATTTCTCAAGCAATGAGCTTGATAAGGCTTTGGTAGGTAAGCAGGCTGGCGTTTCGTTCAGCTTCAGTCCTTTCAATCATGGTTTGAAGGGTAATTCTACTCCTAAGGACATCGAAACCCTGATGCAGCTCATCTATCTCAAGATGACCGCAGTAAGCAAGGACCAGAAGAGCTTCGACAATATGAAGAGTATGATGGCTACTGTTCTTGCCAACAAGAGCAACAACCCAAGCCTCGTATATCAGGATTCTGTTCAGAGCACTCTCTATTTGGGTAGCAAACTTGCCCGTGTGCCAGAGGCAAGCGATATCAAGGATATCAACTACGACCGTATCCTGGAGATTGGTAAGCAGTTCTACGGCAATGCCAAGGACTTCACCTTCTATTTCGTAGGTAACTATGATGAGAAGACTCTCCTCCCACTCATCGAGCAGTATATCGCCAGTCTGCCAAACAATGGCTTCAAGCTGAAGAACAAGCAGATTCCTTATGCTAAGGGTAAGGTAAGCAATATCTTTACCAAGGCAATGGAGAACCCACAGAACCAGGCAACAGAGATCTGGTATACCAAGGCTCCATTCACCTTGCAGTATATGGTTCTTGCTGATGTTTCAGCCCGCCTTTTGGAGATGAAGTATTTGCGTACTATCCGTGAGGAACTCAGCGCTGCTTATCATGCAGGTGCAAACTATGGTTTGCTTCGCGATTATGATAACAAGGCTGCCATCTCTATTTCTGCCGTGGCTCAGTTGAACCCAGAAAAGTCGGATATCGCTATTCCTTACTTCTTCAAGGGTATGGACGAGACCGTAGCCCAGCCAAATGCAGAAGACCTTCAGAAGGTAAAGGAGATTCTCCTGAAGCAGGCTGCTGTTAGCGAGAAGTCTAACGGTTATTGGCTTGGTGCGTTGAGCACATACGAGCGTATGGGCGTTGATACTCATAGCGATTACAAGGAGATGGTGAAGAATCTGAAGGCATCTGAGATTTCAGACTTCCTGAAGAATGTCATCTTGAAGAGTGGTAATCACTTCGAGATCATCATGAAGGCAGTGAAGAACGAGAAGTAAAATCTCGGACTTGATATAATAAACGAAAAAATCCCGTTGTACAAGCCAGATGGCTGACAACGGGATTTTTACGTTTTTTTCTTTTCCCAAAATTTTTGAAACTCATCATTTAAGAGTCGTTTCGAAAAATCTCTCTTTAAAAAGAAAGGATGCGTCTTTATATTGTATAAGAGCATCATCTTTCCTCCTTTACTTCTTGTTTCTGAAGAGTATTAACCTCTTCTCTTTGCCTTAGAGGCAAGAGCCTCGCGGCGATCCTGAAGAATCTGTTGGCATCTATCGATAGCCTGATTCTGATTTTCTGAATTTACCTTAATTAAATCATTCATAACCTATTGATATTTGTTAACCGCTTGCAAAGATAGGGGTTTCTACCTATTTCTAGGTATAAAATGCATGAAAATACGTGTTTTATTCGTTATTTTTTGATGTATGTCAAAAAAAAGTGCAAACGATTGAACAGTTTCCCCTCCTTTAGACCGATAATTATCATTTCCTGAACGATTTTTTCATAGTCTTTTAAACGATTTGTCATAGTATTCGTCTATAATAACGTAGAAAGAGCAGAAATGCTGAGTTTTTAGGGAGATTCATACCGCGAAATAGGGATTTTTCTTATCGTATTTCCGATTTTTTTGCGAACTTTGCACCCGAAAGAACAATAGGAAGTATTGGGTATATATAAATAAGAGTGATAAAAATAAATATATAGAAAGCAATGAAAAAGGTATTTCTTTTGGCTGCCCTCGTGCTCGCATGCACAGCTGGCAGCAACGCAAGCGCTATGAACGAGGCAGCGCTCAATGCCTCAATGTCTGAGATGATGCCGGTTAAGAAAACGGCTAAGAAGACAACAAAGAAAACTTCGAAGAAGACTTCTAAGAAGACTACGACCAAGAAGACTTCTACAAAGAAAACAACTTCTGCAGCATCTAACACTACAGCAGCAACAACTACAACTTCTGCTGCAACAACTGCAGCAACAACCAGCAATGCCGCTACATCTAGCAGTACAACCAGCAATGCAGGCTCAGCCGTTGCAGGTATCTTGGGTGCTGTACTGGGCGGAAACTCTAACAGCAGCAGCTCTGCAGGTAGCAGCATTATCAATGGCATTCTGAATAATGTAATCGGTTCAGGTACCTTCAGCAAGCAGGATCTCTGTGCCCATACCTGGAAGTACAGCAAGCCGGGATGCGCCTTTACTTCTGAGAATCTCCTGGCAAAGGCTGGCGGTGAGATTGCGGCCAACAAGGTAGAGGAGAAGTTGGGTGAGTATTACAGCAAGTTTGGCTTCAGCGGCTCAAACACCTATTTCACCTTCAAAACTGATGGAACTTTCGCTGCCAAGATAGATGGCAAGTCATGGCAGGGCAATTATACTTTTGATGAGAAGACTCATGCCATTCAGATGAAGGGCTTGCTCTTGAGTATGTCGGGCTATGCTACGAAGACTACCAACGGCATCAGCCTGCTCTTCGACCAGACAAAGTTGCTCAACCTCATCAAGACCATGAGTGCCCTCAAGGGCAGTTCTACCCTCAGCGCTATCGGTACTATCGCTAATAATTACGATGGTATGCGTGTAGGTTTCGAGATGACTAAGTAATCCTGAAGGATAGAATCCATTACTGAGCCTTCTGTTGGAGTGGGCTCAGTAGATGATAATCGCCCTGTAAGAAGTAAAGCATCTTTCAAGCTATGCTTTGCTCTTTACAGGGCGATTTTTCTTGTTTATTTCACGTTCAGTTTCAATGTCTTTACATCCTTGCTGTTGGTTCCTATCATAATCTGGAAGTCGCCTGGTTCTATCACGTGCTTCAGATCTGCGTTGTAGAACTTGAGCATATCTGGGGTGATATCAAAGCTTACCTCCTTGCTTTCACCTACTGCCAGATGGATGCGCTGGAAGCCTTTCAGTTCCTTTACAGGGCGGGAGATGCTGGCTACCATGTCACGGATGTAGAGCTGCACAATCTCGTCGGCATCGCGGGAGCCGTTGTTCTTAACGGTGACGCTAGCTGTAATCTTCTTGCCATCCTGCCATTCGGTAGCCTCCTCATTGCTGATGCCGGCCTCCTGGCTGCTCAGGCGGAAGTTGCTGTATGAAAAGTAGGTGTAGCTCAAACCGTAACCGAAAGGATAGAGCGGACCATTGCTTACATCCAGACAGTTGCTGGCAAACTTGGCAAACTTCTCATTATCGTCTGCTACAGGGCGGCCGGTGTTCTGATGGTTGTAGTAGAGAGGCTCCTGACCGGTAGTCTTAGGCATCGAAGTGGTGAGCTTACCCGATGGCGATTTGTCGCCAAAGATGACATCGCAGAGTGCATCGCCCATCTCTGAGCCTCCAAACCATACATTCATGATGGCTGGAACATGGGCTTTCTCCCAAGTAAGAACCGTAGGACGGCCCGCAAAGTTGAGGAGCACTACAGGCTTGCCCGTCTTCAGAAGTTCGGCAAGCAGTTCGCGCTGTACGTCCGGCATCTCCAGGTTGGTACGGCTACCGCATTCGCCGCTCATCTCGGCACTTTCGCCCATAGCACATACTATCACGTCGGCCTCTTTGGCTATCTTCAGCGCTTCAGCCTTCATCTCAGCCTCGTTGCCCCAGTTGATAGGTTTACCGCATTCGCCGTTTTGCTGCAGCTCCTGATTGCGCCAGATATTGCTTCCCTGGGCATATAATAAGGTGGCTTTTCCGGCAAGTGCATGCTCCATTGCCTCCTTGATGGTAGTATATTTAGATGGTACCTGTGCCACGCTCCATGTGCCGGCTATGTTGTTCCGGGTGTCGGCAAGCGGACCTATCAGAGCTATCTTTCCTTCCTTCTTCAGTGGCAGGATATTGCCTTCGTTCTTCAGGAGCACGAAGGTCTCTGCTGCTACATCGCGGGCTGCCTGACGGTTCTCAGCGGTATAAATCTCGCTCTTGCTGCGCTTGGTGTTGCAGTAGCGGTAAGGGTCGCTGAACAGGCCCAGTTTATATTTCGCTTCCAGGATGCGGCGGCAGGCGATGTTCACATCCTCCTCGCTTACCTTTCCTTCTGCTATGCTCTTAGCCAGATGCTTTACGAAGGCGTTGGAGCACATGTCCATATCGGTACCAGCCTTCAGCGCCTGTTCTGAAGCCTCCTGAATGTCTTTTGCCGTTCCGTGCTGCAGAATCTCGGCGATAGAAGCGTAATCGGTAACTACGAAACCGTTGAATCCCCACTGCTTTCTCAAGACATCGGTCATCATCCATTTGTTGGCTGTAGCAGGTGTGTAGTCGATGAGATTGAATGAAGACATCACGCTGCCTACGCCAGCCTTCACCACTGCCTCGTAAGGTGGCAGATACTGGTTCATCATGCGCACGCGGCTCATATCTACCGTGTTATATTCCTTTCCGCTCTCAACGCCTCCGTACAGGGCAAAATGCTTCAGGCAGGCCATGATGCGGTTGGCTCTCAGAATCTCTTCTGTGCGCATATCCACGCCCTGGTAGCCCTGAGTCATCGCTGCTCCCATCACGCCGCTCAGATAAGGATCCTCGCCATTTCCTTCGCTTATTCGTCCCCAGCGGGCATCGAGTGCAATGTCTACCATAGGAGAGAATGTCCAGTTGATGCCGTCGGCACTGGCTTCCTTGGCCGATACTTCGCCTACCTTCTTCATCGCCTCGGTATCCCATGAGCAGGAGAGGGCGAGAGGGATAGGGAACATCGTTTCGTAACCATGAATCACGTCCATACCTACGAGCAGCGGGATGCCCAGACGGCTGTTCTTGATGGCGATTTCCTGCAGAGCCTTGATCTTGTCGAGCCCTTTGATATTGAAAACTCCGCCCATGTTGCCCTGGGCGATATCGCTGCCTACCTGAGTATCAAGTGCGCCGCCGGTGGTGATGTCGCCAGCTACCATCAGGTTCAGCTGACCTATCTTCTCCTGTAGCGTCATCTTCGCCATCAGTTGGTCGATATACTCCTTCATGGGTAGAATCTTGCCTTTCTTGGTTGTGGCAGTTACTTTTTTCTTAGGGGCTGCGGTATGGGCGAAAGCAGGTGCTGCCATAGAACCAGCCAAAAGAAATGTGAGTGATAAAAGTGCTGTTCTCATTGTTTATTATGTTAATTGTTATTTTATAAAGTTTATCTTCTATTAAGACCTTGCAAAGATAATAAAAAAGATGATACGATGCGCGATACGAATGTTAAAATGTGGATGATTTTTTCTTTTTTAGATATAAATGTGTCTGATAATGAGATGGATAAGAAAAATGGAGAATATATAAAAAGTGGATGCGGTATAGGCGAAAAATGCGAAGAAATCTATATTTCTTCTATATTTGATTTGTCGTTTCCGATTTTTTTATTACTTTTGCACGTGAAACCTCATGAAAATAAATCAATCTTAAACGGAATCAAGTTGATGTATCGCGTAAATGAATTATGGGGAAAGGCATTCTTCTTCCTGCTCTTTGTCTTGATGCCTCTTTCTCTTGCAGCAAAAACAACAGATAATATAGAGCAGCTTTTTCAGAGTCTGGACAACGCCATTGCCCATTCGGCTGATTATGTGAAGGTACGTGAAGCCCGAATTCGCGATTGGGAGCAGAAACTGAAGACCGCCAGGCGCCTAAGCAGTAAGTATGATGCCTGTTTTGCGCTCTTTGAGGAATACCGCTCCTACAAGAACGACATGGCGCTGAAATACATCAACCAGTGTATGGAACTTGCCTTCAGAATGGGCGATAAAAAGAAGGTGGGAAATGCCAAGGCGCTGCTTGCTTTCCAGGAATCTACCACGGGCGATTATGCCGAATCGTACGACCTGCTGAAGTCTGTCAATATCGCTGATCTTGATGCTGAGGGCAAACGCAACTACCTCTGGGCTTGCCAGCACCTGTATGGCGAGATGGCATATTATTCCAACGTTCCTTCCTTGAAGAAATATTATGCCGGCAAGCATAATGCCTATCAGGCTGCAATAGACAGCACATTCAGCCATGATGATGACCTTTATCTGCAGATGCAGGAAGTGAGGACACGCGATGCAGGCAATATGAAGGAGGCTTTGCGATTGAGCGATAAGCGGCTGTCGATGACGAAACCGGGCACCCATCAGTATGCCATTGTACAGTTTTATCGCGGCTTGACCTACAATCAGTTTGGCGATGAAGAGCAGTTTCTCAGCTGCCTTTTGCGTTCTGCTATCTGTGATGTCCAGTTGGCTGTGATGGACCAGGGGTCGCTCTGGGAACTCGCCAATCTGCTCAATGCCGAACCGGGCGAGCAGAAGCGCTCTCACGAGTATATCAAGTTTGCCTGGAAGTCGGCTACCATTTTCAATACGCCTAGCCGCAGCCGCCAGATCATGCCTGTACTCACGCATATTGAGGAGGAATATCAGAAAGAACTTTCTTCGGGCAACCAGCATCTGCGGCTCATGGTAGCGTGTTCTGCCATGCTTCTCTTTGTGGTTATGCTCTTGCTCTACTATGTCAACAAGCAGCGCAAGCGCATTGCTGCGGCCCATCATAAGCTGAAGGAAACCAACCATGCCTTGCAGTTGGCAAATGAGCGTCTTAACGAGATGAACCATTCTCTTAACGAGATGAACCATTCTCTCAACGAGAGTAACAAGATGAAGGAAGTATATATTGGTCGATTCCTGCGCCTTTGTGCCATCTATGTCGACAAGATAGAGACCATGCGCAAGCGAGTAGTGAAACTGGTGAAGGCTAGAGAACTCAACAAGTTGCTGGAGCAGATGCAGGCTGGCGAGGCCTACATGGGCGAGCTGTATGAGTATTTCGATTCCGCCTTTCTGAAGCTCTTCCCTAACTTTGTTGAGGAGTTCAATGCCCTCTTGAGACCTGAAGAGCGTATCGTGCTCGAAGATGACAGCCGTCTTTCTACCACCCTCCGTATCTTTGCCCTTATCCGTCTGGGCATCGAGGACAGTTCTAAGATTGCCGAGTTCCTTCACTATTCTGTGAACACTATCTATAATTATCGCGCCAAAATCAAGAATAGTGCCATCTGTGACAGGGAAGAGTTCGAGCAGCGTGTGAAGCAGATTGGCATGAAATAAGCCTTTCTGGGCGTGATGGGTGAAATGTGCTGCAAAGGTACAACATATTTCTGTTACTGCCAAAAATCGCACTGCAGAGTCCTGTTAAACGGATTTAACACTCGTATTTTTCCGAGCCAATAAAGCCTACTCATAGTTTTAGCAGGAGAGAAACTATGAGTAGGCGAGCAGATATCAATAAGTTTTACCGGAAGAGAAGATAGGTTTGCTGATGGACGTATTGGCTTTCATTAGGTAGACCTAAGCGTTACAGTGTGACAGTTGTGACAGTTGTGACAGTTTTCAGGGGTATCCCTCCCTTTTCCTCTATTTAGAAGTTACTTATATATTTATATTTATATATAAATATATAAGTATATATATAATACTTACAGATTGAAAGTATGGGAAATGCATGTACCCCTCCGCTGAAAACTGTCACAACTGTCACAACTGTCACGCTTTAACGCTTTGCTCCTTTTCCCCGAAGATCATCTGAAATCTTGTTGCTAGAAATGATATGTCAAGTTTTTTTTGAGAGTATAGAACCTAGACGCCTGAAAATCCAAAGTTCCTTTCAGGGCGTGTGGCGCAAACTTGCGAAAGCTTAGGAGTAAATGCTGCTGATACCCATGCGCCCTGTTTTAGGGCGTATGGGTAAAACGTCCGATAATTGGGGTGTTGATTATTTTTCGGAAGAGTAAACGCTTCGGGGTACCCATGCCCCTTGTTTTAAGGTGTTATGTGGGTTAACTAACCGATAATCAGGGGGTTGGTTGTTTTCTGGGAAAGAGTAAATGCTCCAGGTACCCATGTGCCCTATTTTAGGGCTTCATGTGGGTTAACTAACCGATAATCAGCGTGTTGATTGTTTTCTGGGAAAGAGTAAATGCTTCTGGTACCCATGCGTCGTGTTTCACGACACATGGGTAGTCATCTGTTAATCAAAATATTGATGCTTTGTGTATCCCTTATTTCTACGAACTTGGTGATGGATGAGGAGCGAGAGAAATCGCATAATAGTTTGACGCTGTGTTTTACAGCATCAAGTGGGTTAACTTTCTGATAATTAGAGTGTTAATTATTTTATGGTAAGAGTGAATACTTCGGGGTACCCATACGTTGTGTTTTACAACGTCAAGTGGGCTAATCTTCTGATAATCAAGATATTGGTATTTTTTTTGAAAGCCCCCGCTTCTACGAGTTTGTCGATAGGATGAAAAGCAGGGGAAAACAATAAAAGTTTGTTACGGCGTTTCACCGTAACAAGCTTTTATGCGTTATATTTATTTCTTCCCTCCGTTCAATTTCTCAGAATCGAATCATTCCTTTTAAAAGAGCTCGAAAGCTTTCTTGAGCTTCAGGTTATCGGCTGCATTACCAACAAGAGCCTCAAACTTTCCGGCTTCAGCCTTCCAGGATGAAGATGCCTCATCGTAGAAACTGAGGGCCTCTTTGCTGATGGTGATGCTGATATCCTTGCTCTCACCTGGCCGGAGATAAACCTTCTGGAATCCCTTCAGCTCCTTCTGAGGACGGTCTACCGATGCCTTGACGTCGTGGATATAGAGCTGAACCGTCTCGGCTCCGGCACACTTTCCGGTATTCTTTACGTTTACGGTAAAGGTGATTGTGCCGTCCTGCTTCATCTGCACCTTGTCGCTGCGCAGATTAGAGATGGCAAACTGGGTGTAGCTCAAGCCGTGACCGAATGCAAAGGTAGGCTTGATGCGCTCCTTATCGGTCCAGCGGTAACCTACATAGATGCCTTCCTTATATTCCTCATCAATGATGTTGCCCTTCGTGCCGGCTCCACCTTCCTGACGCCAGGTTCCCGGATAGGTATTGAGTGCATGAGCACCTGTTTCCTTCAGCGAGTTGACCCATGTAAACGGCAACTTGCCGCTAGGGTTGGCATCGCCTGTAAGGATGCTTGCAAGGGCTTCGCCGCTCTCCGAACCGATGAACCAGCCCTGTACGATGCCGGCAACCTTAGCCTTCCAAGGCATAGCTACCGCATTGCCCGAGATGTTGACATAAACGAAGTTTCTGTTTGCCTTAGCCAAAGCCTCGATCAGCTTATCCTGATGGTATGGCAGCTCATAATGCTTGCGGTCGTGACCCTCACAGTCCTGAAAATCGCTCTTGTTCAAACCACCAAACATGATGACATAGTCGGCAGTCTTGGCTTTCTCTACGGCTTCGGCTATCAGTTTAGCCTCGCTGCGCTTGTCTTCCAGGTTCTGGCCGGTTGTAACGCCATTGTAGTTGCCCGTTACATCGCCCACATATCCGCGGGCATAATCTACCTCGATGCCGTCCTTGCCCAAGCGCGTCTTCAGTCCATCGAGAGGCGAAATCTCGCGCTGTACCTTGAGCGAAGAAGAGCCTCCGCCTACGGTCATCATCTTGATGGCATTCTCGCCTACTACCAGTATGCGCTTAGCCTTCTGGGTGTTGATAGGGAGCACATTGTTCCTGTTCTGGAGCAATACGATGCCTTCCTCAGCAATCTGTCTGGCTGTTGCATAATGGCTCTCGGAACAGAGGAAACCATGAGGGCGGTTCGGATTCATCGTGGTGCGATAGAAGAGGCGCAATACGCGGCGCACCTTATCGTCCAGCTCCTTCTGGGTGAACTTGCCTTCCTGTATGGCCTTCATGTAAGGCATGGAGAGATAATAGTTGTCGTAGGCATTGGTAGCGCCCATCGTAAGACCGTCTGTCCAGGTGCCGAACTCCATATCCAGCCCGTTCTTTACAGACTGCTCCAGGTCGTGGGCACCGCCCCAGTCGCTTACCACGACACCATCATACTTCCAGTCGCCCTTCAGAATCTTGTTCAGGGTCCACTGGTTGTGGCAGTTGTGCTCATTCTTATATAGGTTGTAGGCTCCCATGATACCCCATGTCTTACCCTTCTCAACAGCCGCCTTGAAGGCAGGGAGATAGATTTCATGGAGAGCACGGTCGCTGACGATTACGTTGACCTGATGGCGGTATTCCTCATCGTTGTTCAGGCAATAGTGCTTTACGCAGGCTGATACGCCCTTAGACTGCAATCCCTGGATATACGGCACTACCATGATGCTTGCCAGGAACGGATCTTCGCCCATATACTCGAAGTTGCGGCCGTTGAGAGGCGTGCGGTAGATGTTGACGCCAGGCCCCAGAATCATGTCCTTGCCGCGATACAGGGCTTCTTCGCCCAATGCTTCGCCATAGATGCGGCTCATCTGCGGATTCCATGATGCGGCAAGACAGGTGAGGGCAGGGAAGGCTACACAGGAGTCGTTGGTCTGACCAGCCTGTTCCCACTCATCCCACAATACGTCAGGACGCACTCCGTGAGGTCCGTCATCCGTCCAGAAGTCAGGAAATCCCAAGCGTGGTACACCGGCTGATGAAAACTTGCTCTGAGCATGGATGATGCGTATCTTCTCTGCCAGCGTCATGCGGGAGATGGCATCATCGATGCGCTGCTCTACCGGCTTGGTCTGGTCGAGATAGACTGGCAATTGTCTGGTAGTCTGCTGTGCCTGAGATGGAGCGATGGCTGCAACCGACAGGACACATGATAAAATGAACTGTTTCATAAGTAATATTTATTATGGTTTGTTTATTTCTTGCAGTTGTTTGTTTTGCACACCGCCTCTCACGTTTTTTTGTGCGTTTAGGCGTATATGCTCATTCATCTGCAAAATTACTAAATAAATAATGAAAAAATGGTGGGTGATAAGTGAAAAGTGGATGGGTGTAAAAATGGGACTTTTTGTAAGTTGTTGATAATGAGAAGTATAATTGGCGATGCGCGTTATTGAAAAGTGGCAGAGTGTGAACACTGAAATATACTGATATAACGTTTCAGGGGTGTTCTAGCCTCATTTTCTCCATTTTACCCCATCCACTTTCGTATAGTTATTGAAAACAGATAAGTATCTGAAAACTAACGATATAAGCTGTTTAAAGCAAGTGTTTTTCCCACTTATCTGTTGAAGGGGTTAGGAATTATCAAAAAATCATATTATATTTGCAAACGAAAACACGGCTTAACGCATTTTAGAAAATGCACAGCCGCACAGTCTTAAACATTATTATAATAGAGTGAACTAACAAACAGATATTTTTCTAAACTAATAATCGAATATGAAAACAAAAAGTCTATTGCTGGCGACTGCATTATTGGTGTCGACGTCAGCGCTCGCACAGAAAAACACCTTTAAGGGTGTCGTGTTGGATGACCTGGGTGAACCCGTTATCGGAGCCACCGTACAGGTTAAAGGCGTCAAGGGTGCCGGTGCAATTACCGACCTTGATGGTAACTTTGTCATCGATGCAGATGCTAACCAGACCTTGGTTATCACCTACATTGGCTACAAGGATGCAGAAATCCGTCCTTCAGCCAACATGAAGATTACTCTGAAACAAGACGACAAAGCTTTGGACGAAGTGGTTGTTGTAGGTTACGGTGTTCAGAAGAAGAGCGTGGTAACTGCAGCTATCGCTAAAGTGAGCACCGAAGATTTGGCTGGCAAGAGCCCAGTGCGTGTTGATAACGCATTGAAGGGTCTGGCTGCCGGTGTCAACGTAACCTCTTCTTCAGGTCAGCCTGGTGCATCTCCTAAGGTTCGTATTCGTGGTACAGGTACTATCAGCAATTCAGATCCTCTCTACATCGTAGACGGCATGCCTATCGAGGGTGGTCTCGACTATCTCAACCCTAGTGATATCGAGAGTATCGAGGTGTTGAAGGATGCTGCTTCGGGTGCTATCTATGGTGCCCGTGCTGCCAACGGTGTAATTCTCGTAACCACCAAGAAGGGTAAGATAGGAAAGGCACAGATCAACTATAACTTCTCTTACGGTTGGCAAAGCGCATGGAAGAAGCGTGATGTGACAAGCGCCACTGACTACGCCATCCTTCAGAACGAGCGTGCAGTGAATGGTGGTCAGGCTCCTATCTATGCTGATCCATACAAACTGACTGACTCTAATGGCAATCCTATCAATGGATTTGGTACTGATTGGCAGGACTTGGTATTCAACGACAATGCCCCTGTACAGAACCATGAGGTGAGCATCAGTGGTGCCTCTGAAAAAATCAACTACTACCTCTCCATGGGCTACTACAAGCAGGAAGGTATCGTAGGTGGTAACTACGGACAGAGCAACTATGAGCGTCTCTCTATGCGTAGCAACAACATTTATAATGTATTGGATGCCAGCAAGGATCGCAACTTCCTCAACAAGCTCGATGTAACTGTCAATATGGCTTACACCCGTGTAAAGAGTACAGGTATCGATGCTAATAGTAATGGCTCAGTATTGGGTAGTGCCCTCTATCTTGCTCCAACATTGGCTCCTACGGTAACCAATAGCAATGTGGCGAAGAAGTATTATAATACCTACGAGGATCCTAATACATACGATGCAGATGGTAATATTACAGGTACTCGTGATACTTACGAGCTTCTTCGTGATGCCAATGGCAACTATTATACCATCCCAGGTATGGGAGGTACCTATCAGGAGATGAACAACCCTCTTGCCATGATGGCGCGCCCAGCAGCTAAGAACTGGTCACATAAGTTTGTGCCTAAGTTCTCTATCGACCTCCAGCTCTGGGATAACTTGAAGTATCATTTCACTTATAGTGCAGACCTCAGCTTCTGGGGTTCAGATAGCTACACCGCATCCAAGTATTACCTCTCTGGTAACACCAAGGCTGAGCATACCCAGGCTTACAAGAGTTCTGACAAGGGTATCAACTGGCAGGTGGAGAATACTTTGACATACGATAAGACTATTGGCAAGCATAGTTTTGCTGTTGTCTTAGGTCAGAGTGCAATGAAGAATAAGAGTGATTATCTGAACGGCAGCCGTTGGAATCTTGTGAATGTAAACAAGCCTTCTATCGACTATGCTACTGGTAAATATAGCCAGACCATCGTGAAGGATGCTAAAGGTAACATCATCTCTGTAGGTGCTCCAACCATTGAGCATGATGTATCAGGTGGCAATAATGTAGTGCATGCTATATCTTCTCTCTTCGGTCGATTGAGCTATAACTATGATGAGAAGTACATGCTTCAGGCTACAATCCGCCGAGATGGTTCAAGCCGTTTCGGACCATCTCATAAATATGGTACCTTCCCATCTGCCTCTATCGGATGGAATATTATGAACGAGAAATTCATGGAAAGTACTCGCGATTGGTTGAGCAACTTGAAGTTCCGTGCCAGCTGGGGTAAGAATGGTAATGATAACATCGGTGACTTCCGTTATACCGTATTGACCGCTATGGGCAACAACGTGCTCTTCGGAAAGAATGCAGTCAAGTTTAATGGTTCTAAGGCGAATGCCACAGCCAATGAAGACTTGAAGTGGGAGGAGAGTGAGCAGACTGATATCGGTTTCGACTTCGGTTTCTTCGGCAGTGCGCTGACATTCTCAGCTGACTATTATGTAAAGAAGACCAACGGTATGTTGATTACTATGCCTATCCCAAGCTACGTAGGTGAGACCAAGCCAATCGGTAACGTGGGTGACATGAAGAACTCAGGTCTTGAGTTTGAGCTCGGCTATAAGTGGCACATCTCTGATGCTCGCTTCAATGCCAAGGCTAACGTTACCTATCTGCACAATGAGTTGACCAACCTCGGTAATGATACAGGTTACATCGACCTCGATGGCTTCCTGAGTATCTTTGGTGGTGGCACTCGTGGATCTAACGGTCAGCCTTTCCCATACTTCTATGGTTATAAGACAGCTGGTGTGTTCCAGAATATGGCAGAGGTTAATGCTTATACCAATGCAGATGGAAATTTGATCATGCCAGATGCCAAGCCAGGTGATGTACGCTTTGTTGATGTCAATGGTGATGGCAAGATTGATGCCGACGACCGTACCAATATCGGTAATGGTACTCCAAAGTGGACTTTCGGTTTCAACTTCAATGCTGAGTGGAAGGGTTTCGATCTCAACCTCTTCTTGCAGGGTGTAACAGGTAATAAGGTATTTGATGCTACCTATCGTACAGATGTGTTCTCTGGCAACTTCCCTTCTTGGATGCTCGGCAGATGGACTGGTGAGGGTACCTCCAATAAGTATCCTATCCTGAAGAACGGTGATGCTATCAACTGGCAGGTTTCAGACCTCTATATCTGCGATGGCTCTTACCTCCGTGTAAAGAACCTCTCACTGGGTTATACCTTGCCAAAGCAGCTTACACAGAAGTTGTCTATCAGTCACTTGCGTTTCTACGTGATGGCAGAGAACCTGATTACCTGGACCAAGTATTGGGGCTTCGACCCTGAAATCTCATCAGGTGGAACTTCTCTCGGTGTAGACTATGGTGTATATCCACAGGCTCGCACCTACACCATCGGCGTAAACCTTTCATTCTAAAATAAGAACCTTTAAAATAAAGACTATTATGAAGACAATAAAATATATAGCTTTAGGAGTGTTGGCAACCAGTATGACACTGGCAAACACATCTTGCAGCGACAGCTTCCTAGAGGTGGAGAACCCATCAGGTGAAAAACTCGAAGAATATTATACCACAGATGCCCATATCAATGAGGCTCTGAATGCGGCTTACGATCCTATCCACTGGCCAGACTGGGGATTGGGACAGTATAATGCTCTCAATATCGATGCCGAGATAATGGGCGATAACTTCTGGGTAGGCGGTTCTAACAAAACCGATATACAGCACTGGCACATGCTTGCCAACTATGAGGCAAATGCCAGCAATACCCTTAGCTCACTTTGGACAGTGGACTACTCAGGCATCAAGCGTTGTAATGACCTCTTGAAGTATTTGGGCTGGGCAGAGGCTAATCTCACTGCTGCCAACAGGGCATCTTATGAGATGCAGGGTAGAGCCCTCCGTGTATATTTCTACAATAACTTGTGGCACTACTTCGGCAATATTCCTTTCTATCTGGAGAACTTGTCTGCTCCTTACACAGCCCCACAGCTCAAGGCTGATGAAGTATATGACAAATTGATAGTAGAGCTTGAGGCTGTAATTGACTCCAAGGTCCTGCCAATGCGTTGGGACGATGCCAACTGTGGAAGAATGTCGCAGGCCATGTGCTATATGATGTATGCCGAGATGGTGATGTATCAGAATGACAAGACTCGCTATCCTAAGGCTCTCCAGTATATGCAGGAGCTCATCGCCGACAAGAGTGACTATGATATAGTAGACGATTACGCCTCTATTTGGAAAGAGAGCGGCGAATGGTGCAAGGAGAGCATCTGGGAAGTAAACTATGAGGATGGTAACAACGAGCGTGGTTGGGATTCACCATTGGCTATTGGTGGTACAATATTGCCTACCTTGATTTCTCCAAACTCTTGGCCTGGTGGCGAAGGTTGGAACCAAGGCGGTGACGGTTGGGGATTCCTACCTGTTCGTACCGAAACCTATGCTCTGTTTGCTGACAACGACAAGCGCCGTGATGCTACTGTATGGGACTGTCGTGGCGTGAAATATACCAAACGTTATGAGGATACTGGTCTTTGGCTGGCCAAGTATCGTCCGTTCACAGAGAACAATGCTAACGCAGGTTTCGATAATAACCTTAACTATAATAACAATCTCCGTGTATATCGCTTGGCTGAGGCTTACCTCAATGCTGCAGAGCTTTTGTTGGAGACAGGTGGCGATGCTAATCAGGCTAAGGATTATGTGAATAAGATTCGCAACCGTGCAGGAATCGCAGAGCTTGGAGCCGTAACTCTGGATGATGTTATCAATGAGCGCCGCTTGGAGTTTGTAGGTGAGGGTAAGCGTTACTTCGACCTCGTTCGCACAGGCAAGGCTGCTACCGTGTTGGTACCAGACAGCTACGGCTATCGCACCAACTCCTGGACAGAATCCAAGAAGTATATTCCTATCGGACAGGCAGAGCTTGACTCTGATCCTGCTTTGGTTCAGAATAATTATTAAAACTTATTAAGGTAGAGGAACAATAGTTTCCTCTACCCCCTAATAAAATATTAACTTTAAGATTTCAGCAATATGAAAAAGATATTTCGAAATATGGCTTATGCTCTTCTGGGTGGATTGATGCTCAGCGCATGTTCTGCAGAGGAGTTCTCTGGTGCCAACGGTGAGTTGCCTAATGTAGCCGACTTTGCCGACAACTTCAAGATTGATGTAGACCAAGAGACCAACACAGCCAACTTTTCTTTTGGTGGTGCAGAGGGAGTAAGCCCGGTATGGGTGATAGATGGTGCCTATTCTTCTGCTTTCAACCTCTCTAAGTATTATCGCAAGAAGGGTACTTACGATGTGGAGTGCTTTGTGAAGAACCGTAATGGTATTAGCAAGGAGAGCGTCAAGAAGCATTTCACGGTGGAAAAAACCAAGATGAATGGCTTCGCAGGTTTCGTAGAGGACAGCGAGTTTAATCTCTTCAAGAAAATTACCTTCCCTGAAAAACCTTCTGCTGGCTATTATGCTCCAGGATGGACCCCAATTGCTGACCCGGTTTGTAGCTACAGCAAGGGATGCTATACATTGAAGCTCCCTAAGGCAACTACCGAGCGTTGGCAAGCTCAGGTTCCTTTCAAAAACTTAGGTATCTCTACTAGCGCAGATAAGCATTATGACTTCTCTTGCATCATTACATCTGCCAAGGGACATAATGCCGTTAAGGTGAAACTTTGTGATTCTGGAGAAGGTGGTGACAATATCATCCTTTTCGATTCCAAGGATGCAAATACAAAATTGGAAGCAGGTGAGCCTAAGTGTATTTATGGTTCAGACCTCGAAGGCAAGGACATCAATAATTTGAAGATTGTATTCGACTTTGGTGGTAATGCTGCTGATGACGAAATCATGATAGAGAGCCTGGTACTGAAAGATCATGCCAACGATGATGGTACTGTGGTTCCTGTAGAATTGAAGGTGCCATTCGACTACAATACAGCGGGTAACCTTTGGAAGGATATTGATGCCAACAAGTCATTTACTGAGGAAACTTGGTATGGTGATGCTTCTTGGGCACAGATTGATGTAACTCCTGTTATCAAGCATGAGGGAAGCAAGCACATCATTATCGTGCCTTGTGAAACTCCTGCTGTGCTATGGCACGCACAGTGGAAAATGCTTGGTATTCCAGTATCTGCCAAAGCTGATAGCAAGATTGATTTCTCTTGCAAGGTTACTACTTCTGCTCCATTGCCAATGATGACATTGAAACTTTGTGATGACGCTAATGATGGAAACCTCTTCTTCCAGGAGTCTACTGATGTTAAAGGCGAATACGTCTTCCGTTATGAGAACCAACCAAACAGTACGAAAGAAGCTGATGGCGGCCCTCAGGATATGAGCAAGATGAAACTCGTCATCGACCTTGCCGGTGCTCCTAAGGATGCAGAAATAACTGTCAGCGATATCGTTTTGATTGTGAAATAGGCTTTAGGTTTTATAGGTTTATATAGAATTATACAGGAGCTGCTCCTATGAATAAGTAGGAGTGGCTCCCTTTTTAAATTTTAAATGACATGAAATTCTTGAAAATATTTTCCTTCCTTCTCTCGCTTATGTTGCTTTCTTGCAGCAGTAGTTCTTCTGACGGCGATGGAGAGGTGACGATATCCTGCTCTCCTACGCGCATAGATGTTCCTTCCAAAGGCGGTACTTATAAAATCATGATTGTGGCTTCTGAAGGAGGCTGGGAGGCGAGAGCATCCTTCCCTGGAGAAGGTCCTTTAGCAAATGTATACCCTTGGTTTAAAGTGAGTGCCAGCGGTAATAACAAAGCTATGGGTATGGTAACTGTAGATGTGGAAGAGAATAAATCGTCTGTAGCTCTTGACGGAAGTGTCGAGATTTCATTAGAGGATAAGAAGGTATCGGTGTCTGTGCATCAGGCAGGAAAACAGGTTACTCCTATTGAAGGTGGCGAAATGGTGATTCCGGAAGGTTACAAACTGGTCTGGAATGATGAGTTTAATGAAGGCTCTGAGTTGAATAGTACCGACTGGCGTCATGAGGTGCAGAAGTCGGGCTGGGTAAATCATGAACTTCAGAATTATGTGAATGGCTCTGCTGATGGTAAGCGCGTAACAGAAATTGCAGATAACCGGCTTTATATCAACTGTTTCAAGGGCAGCGACGGCAAGATATATTCGGGTCGCATATATGCTCACGAAACCCAGGGCTGGCTTTACGGTATCTTCGAAGCTCGCATCAAATTGCCTAAAGGTAAAGGCACATGGCCTGCTTTCTGGATGATGCCTTGCAACAATGATTTCGTAGCAAATCCTTGGCCTAAGTGTGGCGAGATTGATATTATGGAAGAGGTAGGCGTTAATCCTAACTATACTTCTTCTTCGCTCCATACTGAGAAGTTTAATCACGTGAAGGGAACCCAGATTACCAAGGAGCGTCTGACTGCGGGTGCTGAAGATGGTTTCCACGTTTATCGCCTGGAGTGGACTCCTGATTATATCAAGACCTATGTGGATGGTAAGGAACTGCTCAATTTCAACAATGACGGTAAAAATGATGTGGGTTCATGGCCTTTCAATAAACCATTCTATGTTATCCTCAACCTGGCTTGGGGCGGTGATTGGGGCGGCATGAAGGATGTTGACGAAAGCGCCCTCCCTGTTCAGATGGAAGTGGATTACGTGAGAGTATTCCAGAAAAAATAAGGCTTGATTTTTTTTAACTATATAAATAATAAGGTCTCAGGAGAAGTCGTATCTGCGCTTACTCCTAAGACTTTTTCTTTTACTTTCTTTTGCTCCGAATATCTGTCTTTTTCTTACTAACAATTTGCTCATTTCGAATAAAAGTTATAATTTTGCAGCAAAATTTAAAATAGCAGATAGAATGAAACAGAATAATAGTAATTTATTATATCATCTTGTGGCTTTTATAACCGTAGCCATCTGGGGAACCACCTTTGTATCTACCAAGGTGCTGATGCTGAACGGACTTTCGCCAGCACAGATCTTTACGCTCCGTTTCAGTATCGCATACATGATGATGCTGATGGTGAATCATAAGCGGATGTTTGCTGACAGCTGGAAGGATGAGTTTAAGCTGGCGATGCTGGGTATTACGGGCGGTTCACTCTATTTCCTGAGCGAGAACGAGGCGATGAATTATACCACAACAACCAATACTTCGCTCATCGTATGCTCCTGTCCGCTCTTTGCTACCTTGCTGGTTCGTTTGGCTTATCGCCATTCTTCGCGTATCAACATGATACAGCTGTTGGGCTCTCTGCTTGCTTTTGTAGGTATGATTATCGTGGTGCTGAATGGCAGATTCGTGCTGCATCTGTCGCCTGTAGGCGATGCCTTGGCTTTTACGGCATGTATGAGCTGGGCTGTCTATTCGCTCCTGATGAAATCTGTATCGGGCGATTATGGCGCTGCTTTTATTACCCGCAAGGTCTTCTTCTATGGTGTGCTTACCATCTTGCCTTATTATCTTATCATCCCTGGTTGGCCGGCATGGGATGTGTTTATGAAGCCTCAGGTGGTGGGTAATCTCTTGTTCCTGGGTTGTTTGGCATCCATGATATGTTTCCTTACCTGGAACTGGTGTATCTCTAAGTTGGGAGCCGTGAAAGCTACCAACTGGGTTTATTTCAATCCTATCACCACTATGATTTTCGCCTCTCTGGTATTAGACGAAAAGATAACTCCTTACTTCCTGGCAGGTGCCTGCTGCATCCTGGCAGGTATGTATATTGCGGATAGAATGACGAAGGCGGAATAAAAAATGACGAAGTCGGAATAAAAAGAGGGTGTGTCATAAGTCACATCCCATACGCCCTGAAAGTTCAGTTATATAATATTTGTTTAGGTTTTCATTAGGCGTTCCGCCGGATTTACCGTCCGGCGGAGCGTTATGGAAATTTCTTATTCCTCGATGACTGAAATCTGCATAGAAACATCCTCTTTTGGGCGATCGCCACGCAATGTTTCGCAGTTCTGAATCTTTTCTACGATGTCAAGTCCTTCCTCCACTTCACCGAAAACGGTGTATTGGTTATCGAGGAAAGGTGTTCCGCCTACTTCAGTGTAAGCCTTCTGCTGCTCCTCGGTAAACTTAGGATAGCCCTGCTCCTTGCAGCGCTTCTTGGTTTCATCCACCAGTTCGTCCTGGAGTTTCATCAGGCCTTCACGGTCGCGGTTGCGGCGGAAGTTCATAATTTCATCATGATGCTCCTTGGCAAGCTGGTTGAAGATGTTCTGCTCCATCTGCATGCCCATCTGCTTCTCCATCTGCTTCAGTTCATTCTGCTTGTAGGTCTTTCCCCATACAATATAGAACTGGCTACCGCTGCTCTCTCGTTCTGGGTTTACCTCATCTCCCAAACGGGCTGCGCTCAAGGCACCACGCTTGTGGAAAAGTTGTGGATAAACGAACTCGGCAGGGATGGTATAGTCAGGACCACCTGTGCCCAGCATCTTGCCTTTAGGAGCGCCTTTGCTGTCTGGATCGCCGCCTTGAATCATAAAATCCTTGATGACACGATGGAAGAGAGTGCCGTCAAAATATCCCTCCTTTGCCAACTTCAAGAAGTTGTCACGATGCTGAGGTGTCTCGTCGTAGAGGCGCACCTTGATGTCGCCCTCTGATGTCTTTATCAATACTTTTGCCATAATCGTTTAATTAAATGTTGAATGTTGAGTGTTGAATGTTGAGTGATGAATGTTGAGTGATGAATGTTGAGTTATATCTTGCTTTTGGCTAGCATAGCCCATTGTGCAATTCAACATTCAACATTTAACAATCAACATTCAAAATTATTTATAATACTCATTCCACTCCTTCATAGCCTCCTGCCAGTCGGTCTGTTCACCGCTGGCTACGGCTTCTTTCTGTCTCTCAGCCTCGTCGCGAGCCTTATCTCGGGCACGTTTTGCCTTCATTGCTTCGATGGTGGCATCGTCGAGAATCTGAATGGCGCCACGCTTGATGGCATCCTGCAACTCCTCTTCTCCGAAAGCCTTGCCAGGCTCATTGAAGTCAGAGATATTGAATTCATAATCCACACGAAGGTCGTGGCGTATCATTTTCTGTTGTAAACGGTTGCCTGCGTTCTTGAGTCGCAGCAACTTGCCGATTTCCTTGATTTCTCCTGCTGAGTATTTGTTTCTTCCCATTAATATGATTTGATATTATTATTTTTGCGTGCAAAATTAAGCATAATCCTCGACAAAACCAAGAAAAGTTTCAAGGAATTCACAAAAGAATCCCTTTCTCCCTTTACTTTCTTGCCCTTTTTACTTTTTTACCTTTTTACTTTTTTACCCTTTTACCTTTCAATCACTTCCATGCCTTCTTCTGGTTCAGTTCTATCAGACGGTCGAATTCAAAGTCGGCTTTGATTTTATCCAATATTCTCTTTACGATGATATTCATCACGCTTCCTTTGCTGTAGTTGGCAGAGCACATGAAGTTTACCCGTCCCTCCTTGACAAGCTGGCAGGCAGTCTTCTGTTTATCCTCGTTATCATATACCGCAATCGAGTGGCCGCCATGTTCCTTTACCATCTTCATGCAAGGCACATCGGTTTCTCCATCTCCGAAATATATCATTCGGGGGAAAGGGATAGGTCGCTTTTCGTCGGGGATATACTGGTTCACTCTTCTGTTGTCGCTCACCTGTTTGATACCCTTGTTGATTTTGAAGAGGAATTGCGTCTTGGTTGTATAGTCTACGGCTACGGCTGGCCAATAGGCGATTCCCTCCTTGTTGTAGAGAAAGGAGCAGGCGTAGATGTTCTCAAATTCTTGGGCGATAGGTGTGCCCTCTATCATCTCCTTCAGTCCCGAGGAGTTGATGTAGTGCTTTACGTCCAGTCCGATGCTGTTGCCATATTCATTCACGAGCGAAAACCATTGTTTTACGCCGCGGAACAGTTCTACATCCTTGCCGAATTTCTGAAAAGATTCCCGGGTGAGCGAGATATTGTTCTTCTTGGCTTCGTCGAGCATCAGATACATATAGGTCAAAATGCCGTTGGCATCCTTACCCTCTGCAAACTTCCTGTTTTTCTCCCAGAACTCGTCTTTTGTCTTGCCTGTAGCCTGTATGAATCCAAACTCCTGCATATTGCCCGGCGACAGTGTGCCGTCGAAATCATAAACCAGCGCTACCTGTGGTCTCTTCTTTGCCATATCTCGTTCTCCTTTCTTTTATATTTACCCTAAACTGTCTATCTCTTTCGGGCGATGTTCTATCTCCCTTAATTTGCAAATATACATAATTTTCCGTGAATTAGCAAACTATTGGGATATAAAAAAACATAATGAAACAAAAAAGGCGTACAAAACTCATTTCTGAGCATTGTACGCCTTTATTATAATATTAGTCTGTATTACTTAACTTCTTCGAAGTCAGCGTCTTGTACATCCTGAGCGCCATCATTGCCGCCCTGTGCCTGCTGACCGCCCTGTGCACCCTGAGGACCTGCCTGCTGGCCGCCCTGATACATCTGCTGAGAAGCAGCCTGCATGACGGTGTTCAAGTTGTTGATAGCTGAATCGATAGCTGCAGCATCACCAGCCTTGTGAGCATCCTTCAACTGCTGCAAAGCCTGCTCGATACCTGGCTTCTTGTCAGCTGGAATCTTATCACCGTTATCCTTCAGGAAGTTCTCGGTGGTGAAGATCATGCTGTCAGCCTGGTTCATCTTGTCAATCTTCTCGCGCTCAGCCTTATCAGCAGCAGCGTTCTGCTCTGCCTCAGCCTTCATGCGGTTGATCTCGTCCTCGCTCAAGCCAGATGAAGCCTCGATGCGGATGCTCTGCTCCTTACCGGTAGCCTTATCCTTAGCTGAAACGTTCAAGATACCGTTGGCATCGATATCGAAGGTAACCTCAATCTGAGGAACACCACGGCGAGCTGGAGCGATACCTGTCAGGTTGAACTGACCGATACTCTTGTTCTGAGCTGCCATTGGACGCTCACCCTGCAATACGTGGATGGTAACCTCTGTCTGGTTATCAGCTGCTGTAGAGAATACCTCGCTCTTCTTGCAAGGGATAGTTGTATTGGCATCGATGAGCTTAGTCATCACACCACCCATAGTCTCGATACCGAGAGTCAATGGAGTAACGTCGAGCAATACGATGTCACCAACACCCTCTTCCTTGTTCAGGATGGCACCCTGGATAGCTGCACCTACTGCAACAACCTCATCTGGGTTAACACCCTTAGAAGGCTCCTTGCCGAAGTAGTTCTTAACGAGTGTCTGAACGGCTGGGATACGGCTTGAACCACCAACCAGGATAACCTCGTCGATATCTGATGTAGAGAGCTTAGCATCACGAACGGCAT
>OIDN01000037.1_pt1 | contig 43753 bp, 25 predicted proteins | sample 1581581 | NCBI WGS metagenome assembly OIDN01 (sample SAMEA3882535, study PRJEB24775) | human gut metagenome | biome: human-associated habitat; feature: intestine environment; material: feces | place: Netherlands | collected 2009/2010
CTTTCCAGGTACAAAAATAGGAAGCATTATGCAATCTAACTGCACTACCAGAAAAAAGATGGTCTCCAGCTGCAAATATACAACTTTTTTTTGAATTGCATGAAAAATCTTCAATTCATTGCTGTAAGAATGCTATTTTCTCCCATTATGTATGGCTGTCTATTGCCATAAAAGGAAAGAACATACGCTTCCGAGAAACAAACGAATGAAGTGAACCGGTCGAAATTTTCGACCGGTCCTGCTTATATCACTACAACAGGGAACTTGAAACATCATAGTTCACTCCAATGCTTAGAAAAAGCCACTTCACTCTCGTTGTCAAGATATTCTTGCAAGAACTTAAATGGGAAAGGATACGTCATCAGTTCGTCCCATTGACCAAAGCCCACAGCCAGCATATTCTTCATTTCCTGAATGTCATCCCAAACACGCTCAGGATTCTCTTTTCTCAATATGAAGATACGCCTTACACGAGGAACCTTGTCTATCTTGAAGGATACACAGGTATTGAAATTATCGGAATTATAACCAGATATGTAAGAATAGGACTCTGATTTCTCACCATCAAGACCTTCTTCTTTCCATAAATGAAATCCCATCAGACCACGTAAGAATTGATGGTTCGTACCTGCACCCTTTCTCTTGAACATGTAAAAAGAATCGCATTCTGGGTCAGTTCCCTCAATAATCTTGCCATAGGTATCATCTATCTGCCTTGCATCCAAGATTGGAATCTCTTCCGTATCAATAATCAGATAGGCATTGCCATCCTTCTCCATCACATGATAATCATGATTACCCCTCATTTTGAGAAGAACAGGCAACCCCATTCTTGAATCTACAAAGGTATCATAATCCTCTCCCATTCCATCATCAAAACCATAAGGCGTAAACTCAATCCCACAATCTTTACCCAAGTTCAGAGATGCTCCAAATACATATTTCTCATGAAATTTAAAACGCCAGAACTTCCAATCATCGGCAACTACAGCCAATCCTGACGGCATCTTGCCCTTTACTATGCTATCTTTTACCAGTAATTCCATCAGAATTCTGGTAGCCATGGCCTTTGACACTCCATCATCCTTGCCTCCACCATGATGAATCATATGCTGAACAGCAATACTGCTACTCCCAGACATACGTTCCATAGACTGCAAATAATGAGATTCATCACCTATAGGACCACAAAGCCTGATAACCATATCCACCTTAGAAGCCCTCTTGACTAACTTCAAAACATCCCCAACAGCTTCCTTTACCCTTGCCTTTAATTGGGCAATCTGCTTCTTGGAATCATCTGTTCCAAATGAATCCTCTACAAGAATGGTTTTTCCCAGGAAGTATTCTTTCAGCAGCTTTTCCACATCCTTCTTCGGATGACTTTCAAAGTAATCCAAAACCTGATGGTCAGTAAAATCAACTGACAGCATACCCTCAAAGAGCTGATTCACGTTCTCAACGACCTGACAGATCACAAACAATCGGCTGTGATTGTACAGATCCTTGTTCCAAGGCCAATAAGGAACGCTATTGTGAGTAGACGAGAATCGCTTCTTCTTGATATAAAGCTGGTCAAGATTGTAATCACCTTCATTCAGCTTTCTGAGTACAACCGGCTTCAGATATTCTCCAAGCCATAACTCACCATCCATTTCCTGACCAGTTTTGAAAACACAGTTCCAATGTGCCTTCAACTGTTTAAAATCCCTTGGATGAGAGAAAGAGGTCGTCTTGGCTGCAAGATTCATATACTTATTCACTTCCAACTTCAAGCAAACCAGTTCCTTACGACTCTTGGATACGCCAAAATTCTGGTCATCGCAAACCAGCAACATTCCGTTGTTGTACATCAGGCCTCCCTTGCCCTTCTTTCCAAGAGCATTGATGGCAAGAGATACTACAATACGCTGCTGCAGGAACTCATCATACCCTTGCAGGTCATCCATCTTGCAAGCTACATCTTTCTGCATTCTCAAACTTTCCAACACCTTCTTCTCATCTCCCTTCTTCACAAGTACGAAAAATCGGGTATAAGTATTTCTGCTGCCAAACTGTTCATACTTTGCAAATATACCCACAACTGATAAAGAAGGGGTTTCCGAGAGCTGTTCGTAAGAAAGGTTCTTGCGTTCATAATCCCTTGTATCCATCTTGTAAGAAACAATGGCATACTTGGCAAAAAATGCCTCCTTGTTCCATGCTACCACAAGTCTGTTTGTAGTTACAGGCAAATTCAATATCTCTTCTTTTGAAATATGTTCCTTCATTTTATTCATTATATTAATCTTCAATTAATCTTTTAATTCTATCAATGGCATCTGGCAGAACGTGCCCATCTTCATCAATCACCCCACAAATCTCATATCTGTCCATCGAGGCAGATGGCATCTTGAGCATGTTGACCGTATAAAGAGGACAACCAAGACGTTTTTCCTTTTCCAGACGCTTCTCTAAAGTAGGCATATCCCCTTTCCTGTCCAAGTGTTCAATAGAGGGATTCATGTTCTTCACGTCAAATGCCACCTTATAGGAACCATCAGGATTAAGAACGACAAAATCAGCCAGCTCATAATCCCGATCCTCCAGATGTGCAAACTGCAGTTCACTGCAATCCGCATAGCGGAGCACAAGAGCCCTGAACGCTTCCTCTCCTATCTCGCCGGCATAGTCTGCCATCAGGATTTCAGGATGCAGGATAAGTCCGTCAGAATTCCAACCAGTAGCATAGCCATTCCTCTCAAAATGCTCACGAATAACCTGATTCTTCATCAAGACATCCAATCTGACAGACGAAGGAGACACAGGATAATGGCAAAACGCTCCATCCTCATGTCTTTCCCAACTTCCATAACACTTGCCCAGAAAAGGAACCATCATGGCTTGTTCACCTAAATCCAGCAAGGATTCCACCACAGGCTTGCGGATAATCATCTGCTTATAGCATTGATTTCTGATTTGAGCCTGCTTGATGAAACTAGGAATCGAGCCATCATCACTCTCATCCTCTTCATCCACAAAATCCTCCTGATTAGGATGTGGAGTATAGCGTAAGGCCAGTTCCCTCATTCTGCGCAATTTACGTTGAGCATCCAGAGCATCATTAGTCCGCTTCACTTCTTCTGGAGATACCTTGCCATCAGCATTGACCACAGTGTGACTCTGAATGTAACTATTCAACGCCTTAAACTCCTTGGTGTGTGACTTCTCCGGAAAATCACCCATAAAGAATTCAGCCATTCCCTCATCATAGAGAATATAGGTGGTAAGCGGCTTGTTACGGGTTCTGCATATTCTGCCCACAGCCTGCTCAATCATGGTCTGAGCCCAGGCAGCCTTGTCAGATGCCACGGCATCCTCCCTGAAACGAATGATTTTCTTGGAAATCACCTCTTCCAACCAGTGAGCCACCTGGTCTTTAGATAGCCATCCCCTCTCCTTGAGCATCATGAGCGACATCATGATCCTGTAAAGACCAGCATCGAAAGCCTTCTCTTGCCCGTCATCATTGAAGGACAGATAAGAGGTAGGACTTTGAAGATAAACAGCATCCCAGTCCTTCTTGAGCTTCGACTCATCTTCCTCCCAGTTGTCTCCTTTCTCAAAATCCATCCCCTCCGGAACCTGATATTGCAGGTTGGCACCAGCCTTGAAACTCCCATAAGCCGTTACCAGCATGACCTTGGAAAGACTACCATCACTCAATTTCTTCAGAACCTTGTCTTCCACCTCCTTCAAGTTGTTGGACATGAACAGATGATCATTCAGCCAATCCGGCAAGCCTTCCTCAAAATCATCCTCCTTCATCTTCTGCTTGTAGGATCCATCAATAAGACAAGCTATGACGTTCATCTCCCTCTTGTAAGTATGAGCTGCTCTATTCTGGAAAAAGAGCATACTGTGAATGTCATCATGCACATAGAACCAGTGAAAGGCCTCTATAAACTGAAAGATACGATAAAAAACATAGGTAGGATCATCATCCACAGATGCCTGCCCGAAGATATCCTTTCTAGTCAGCTTGAACCATTTGTCCACCAATCCTTCCTTTACCGCATCCTCACAAAACAGCTGCTTATATTTCTCAGGCAAAAGCACATGGGTCTTACGCTTCTCCTTGTATTCAAAATGTTCCAGTGGTTCAACCTGTACCTGATGGCGACAAGGATAAGTAGCTTCAACAAGCTCCTCGAACTTCCTACTATCTTCATTACTCAAAGAATGAACCCTTCTGCCCAAGGCCGACCTCAGATACTCAATATCAAAATTGCTAATGACGGATTCGCTTGAAGCCGTGGCAGAGCAGAGTACCACCGCCACCTTATCAGAAGCCACCAAGTCATAGAGGATTTTCTCGGGGGTATTGGCAATCTCCCTGCAAGAGAGTCTCACACGATGAAGACTGTCTCTTTCATCAAGCTCCTCCTGATATAGCTGACAACCCTGCATATAGAAAGTATCATCTTGAACCTTATACTTCTTGCCACCGATCTTGACCGTAAGATTCTTGCGGTTGGTGTAATAATCCAGGAGCTGCTGCTCGAAGAACTTCTGTGAAACCGTCTCAAAACGGGACATGAGCGTATGTATTTCACCCTCCACCGTAGGCCAACCCAGATATTGATCCTTGTCATCTGTATCTTTTCTGAAGGCATCCTGCCTATTCTGGAGACTCTCCTGAATCCGTTCTCTAAGATTCTTCTTCACAGCCACGGTATTGCTTTCCGATAGCTGTAAGAACTTATCCAGTGGAATCACCTTTTCATACTCCCCAGACAACTCTTCTTCATTATCGGCATGCGCCAACAGGAAATTCTTTTCCCCTGCCAGATAACAGATGAAAGAACGAGAAGGAGTATCACCCCCGCAAATATTCAACTTAAAGGCAGGTCCCGCAAAAAACACACCACGTCGATAACTACCATAATCCTCAGTATCTGCCAAGAAGATATTCTTATGAGGCAGAATATTACCCATCTTTCCCTTCCAATTATCCAGGCATATTTTCTGAGCCTTCTCCAAGCTTCCTTTCAAAAGGCCACCATCATATCTATCAGAAACTGTATCTTTGCCAGACAATAAGTCCAAATACTGCAAATAACCCTGGTAACCCTTGCCATACTTATTGAATCCGGCAGACTTCCTACAAGCCTGATCAATGATGACATCACGCATGGCAACAGCAGCCTGATCAGACTCATCAAACAGCATTAAAGTCTTTTTGTTACAGAAATCCTTGATTCCAATACCCTCGGATAAAATAGGATCGATGCCATACATGGCCTTATGTACAGTCATCAGCAATACTTTCTTGCCTGCATAACTAACCTGCGGATATACTTTCTCCAAGGAAGAGAAACGACTCAGTATGGTCCTGACACCCACCTTCTTCACCTGACCCGTAAACAGTAAATGCTTCTTGTAGGCGGCGAAGAAATCTCTGACAGCATATCTCAATCGGCTTTCCTCCTTCTGAATCTGCTCCAGCACAGAAGCATTCTCAGTGTCATCTTCAAGGATTTTCACCAAAGCACGGATGGAACGAGCATACTTCTCAACCTGAAGCCTCTTGGATTCCAACACAGTTACAACAAGCTTCTTCCTTTGCTGTTCACCAATCTGATATTCCATCTGGTCAAGCAATTCCTGAAGACTGCTTGACTTTACTGCTTTCAAGATAACCTCTAGGTTGTTTTCTATAACAAGCTTCTCATCACTCTTAAGCCCCCCTTCCTGATCGATGAACTTCTCAATCTCACGGTTCATACCCTCAATAAGCTTGTTCTGAACACACAGGATGATGATGCGTTCAAAATGCTTGGGATAAAACTCACAGGTAAGCTTGCCAATAGTATATGACTTTCCCCCACCTGTGGCCAAATCACAGATGTAAAGTCCAGGATGAACATACTGCTTGAATATGTTCTCCACATGACTGCTCAATTCTTGTTTTTTATCTTCCATAATAATAAAAAAATTAATTTGCCCACAAAATTACGATATTTCTGTGCAGCCTATCTGCGCAGCAAACAAAAATATTCAAAAAAAAAGAAATGACCTGCACTGAAACAAGCCATTTCCTACAATTCTACCGAATCTTCAAACAAACTTTCCGAATAGTCTTCTTTTTCTTCCTGATAGGATGATCCAGGTCAATAAGGAAAGAATCACCGCAAGCCTCAATAAGCTTGATGAACTTGCTGAAACCATAGGTCTTGACCTTGAAGCCCGGTTTCCTGAGATGAAGCCTACTGGCCACACACCCCAGTTCAGACCAACCATCGCTCTCTGCAGCCTCACTGACCACCTCCCTTAACAAGGCCATGAGTTTCCGGCTGATTCCAGGAGTCATCTTCTGAGAAGTACTTCCCTTCTCCTTACTACCAGCACTAGGAGAACTTGAAACAGAGGATGCAGGACCGCAATCATCATGATTCCCGTCAAAGAAAATGTAATCGTGACAAGCCATGACAAAAGACTCAGGTGTCTTCTTCTCTCCCATACCAATCACCATCTTCCCAGACTCCCTGATGCGCATGGCCAGCCTAGTGAAATCACTATCACTGGATACGATATAAAACACGTCAATATCGTTCTGATACAGCAAATCCATGGCATCAATCACCAGGGCAAAATCCGTAGAATTCTTGCCAGAGGTAAAGGAGTACTGCTGAATGGGAAGGAAGGCATGCTTCCGAAGCTCAGCCTTCCATGCGGAGAGATTGGGCTTGGTCCAATCAGCATATATACGCTTGACAGTAACCAAGCCACCCAGGTTGTTCTTGACAGCTGTCATCACCTGTCCGATACAATGATGAGAGACATTCTCTGCATCCACCAATAATGCAATCTTACGTTCTTGAACCATAACCTACCATTTAAAGTTCATCAAGCCACTTCTTGCCCCGAGGGGTATTGATCCAGATAAGCAACCCCACAGCAATGGCAAGACAAAGGGAGAAGAAAAACGTAAAATAGCTTGTAGCGGCATCCACTCCCTTGTCAGTGATCCTAATAACAATATCAAGAATGATCATGAAGCCAAGCCTTCTGCTCGTAACTCAACCTGTCCCAATTGGTCTTTGGCTTTCTTTTCTTGGCATCACCCATCACAGCCTTCGTTGTTCCCTTACCAAGCACTCCAAACAACAACAAAAAAAATAAAATCTCCATAATCCACCGCTTTTACTTGATTACACTAAAAGTCCCCACAGGAATCTCCTGGGCAGAAGCCACAGCCATGAAGACGATACCATACTCACCCGGCTCCAATTCAGAAGCAGGAATATCTATCAGATAACTCTGATTGCCATACTTGTGACCCGTGAAGGCCAAAAATCCCTTCTTCCTGGCATCTGAACTACCCAGCAATGAAGGCTTGAAGGTCATCCACTGAATTCGTCTGTCCTTCTTGGAAGCCTTGAATCGTACTATTCGGTAAATACCCATAGGATCCACCTCATTCTTCTCTGCCTTGATGAGCAGACGAAGACCATTGCCAACACTCTTAACTGAATAGGCAGAACGTCCACCTTCGAAGGCAATATCCATACCCTCTACTCCTGCCAGGGTGTTCACTGCATCTGCAGCCATGCCCACACCAGCAGCCGTACCCATCACTCTCACTCCGGTCTCCAAACCAGACAGGCTGCCCGTGCTGGCACCCACAAGTCCACCGGCAAAACCGAGATCACTCACCGCACCGGCAATCTTGGAGAACTTGGAGAACTTGCTCTGGTGCTTCTCCACCTTGCCACTCTCCTTAGGAAGGACATCATAGGTAGAATCACTCGTAAGCACGCAATAGCTATTAATGAACTCAGGCTCTGGAGCTACTACCCTCTGTGCATGTGCATTGCTGAGCAAAGCGCACGCTGCTATTAAAAACAAAATCTTCTTCATTGTTTTCCTTCTTTTTAAACGGTTATATTATTATCATTGTCTCTCACTATCATAGCCAATGGGTAGGAGCTCCATGTGTTACATATTCAGGCCTGAACACAGTTATCCCAAAGAGCTATAAATGTCGAGAGCATTTCTGCATCTCGGCGGCAAAGTTATAATTTTCCCCCATAAGTTCCAAACAAAATCAGCGTTTTTTTCAGAGGCTAAAATCTTAGTAAAAAGCGATTTATTTACAAATAAGACACCCCCCAAAAACGCAATAACTAAGAATGTCGCGCACGCGCGCACGCGAGGAGAATCCTTGACAAAAGCCCAAAAACTTTAACGTCTATTAAGAATACCAACAAAAAACAACCACTTTCCATAACAAAGGGTACTCGTTTAAATACTTTTAACTACGTTTTCTTATATAATAGTACTTTTTTGAATACCTTTGCACAAAAAAGATAATAATGAAACATTACATCATCAATATTGAATGGAATAATTCAGAGTTTACAGGCTCTGTAAGCCATGAATATGGACTCACTATAGCCGAGAATATCAGCTCTCCCAACTTCTATGAATTCATTGAATTGGCAGAAGGCTGTATAGAGGTTTTGGATCCATGTTTCCTACTCCCAGACGGCAACTACCCTGAATGGTATAAAAACAAGGAGTATGACTTCTCTTATAATTTCAAGGATATGGCCACCCTCCTCAAGGCCTACAGTTCATATGTACCACTTGCTACACTCAGCAAGGCTACACATATTAATAAAGGACTGCTTTCCCACTACGCCAATGGTCTGAAGGTGCCACGTGAGAAGCAGAGAGAGACCATCATTAAGAAACTTCATGAAATAGGAAACAGACTTTGCAACATCAACATGGAATAAGAAACATGCATGAAAGCAAGCACATTAGCTTTGCAAATATAAACGGATTTAAAGAGATGATACTTCTCCTCATGTAAGACTTAATAAAATAGCAATCATGATAATAGATAAATTTGCCAATATGAGATACCTGGTCCTAGACCGATGCTTTTCTGATTTCAAGCACAAATTTACTTATAAAGAACTTACCGAAAAAGTAAGCGAAGCTCTTTTCAGTAATTCTCCATATAAATTACATCACCTTTCGGTACGTGGAGACATCAAGTATCTGCGTGAAAAGCCAGCATATAATGCACCCATAGAAGCATACTCTATGGAAGATGGCAAAAGTCACTATTTCAGATATAGTAATCCGAATTTCAGACTGTTCAACAACACACTTCCATTTGATGAAATAAAGATTTTGTGCTCAACTTTAAGAAAACTCTACTTAGAAACCCAAACATATAATAAGGTGAAATACCCTACTGCCCATGCTTTTCTCAATGAGATTATCATAAACCTGGAGGATAGACTGGAAATAAGAAAAACTATAGAACAGACACCACCAACAGACACACAGGCAATACAGGCGAAAAAGTTCACTCTTCAAGGATTAGATCACTTGGCAACTATCACTGAAGCCGTTATCACACGTCAGCCCCTCAAGCTTCACTATAGCACATTCAACGAACATGAGTTTGATGTTACCTGCCACCCCTACTATGTCAAGCTACATAATAATAGGTGGTTTCTACTGGCATTGACTGAACAATATGGCAAACTAGGCTGCTATGCCCTGGATAGAATAAGTACCCTAGAACCCACAGATGTACCCTTCATCATGAAAGGCAACATGAATATTGAGACATATTTCAAAAATGTCGCAAGCTGAGAATACAAACAATTCGGAACATATTCTTTCGTTCAAATACGAAATTATATATTCCGAATTGTATGTTAATTTCAATAAAAATATATAAACTCAATGCTTTCCACCTCTTGAGTTATTCCCCATTGGAGTGTATATGACATGAATATGATTCGTCGTTTTAGAAATCTTACTTTTACAACATAGGCATAAATACATCCCATTAGCATAAGAATAACCCGTACGGAATTTTTTCAAGCATCTATTACAGATAAACTCCTGCCTAACAAGTAAACCCCTTTTACCTGATAAGGCTACCTTTATTGCAAAGAATCTCATTCTGTCTTCCTTTGAAATCGTACGATGCCATTTTGGGTTATGTTTTTTGGCCCCAATTTGACGTCCAAATTCATCTTTTTGATATTTCATACCATTATTTTTTTATTAGAAGATAGTTTGAAGCAATAGAGAAACGAGACGCATGTCCCTCAATTACATGCAGAACTACAATAAATCCTCTATAGTTTGAAGAACTTCTTTTATCTCATCACTGTTTATGCTTCCATTCTCATGATCTATCGTTGTGAAAAGATTGGTGCCTTCTTCAAAACCGATAGACTTGTAAAAAGCAAGCTTTTTATCCCATGATTCCTTGTAGGCAGGATTGGAAAGCATTCCCAAATGCTCCCAAATGATAGGATCACCAGCAGCATCCTCAAAAGTGAAATCCGGCAAGAATCTCTTTCCTTTCTCTTCCAGGAATTTCTCATATTCAAAGTCAATATTTGCTTCATATAACATGTTAGCAATAATAACTTCGGATTTACTTCTAACAAGTAAGCCATCCTTCAATGTCTTGTGTATCAATCCTTCGATGTGTGGAACATCAACTTTGGATTCACGAACAGAATACTTAAAGAGATTCGTATTGCGATGAGCCATGACAGAATATTGAGGCTTGGTATACTCCAACATCCACTGAGGAGAATCCTCTACCAAGAGAATCAGCTTCTTCTTGGCACGTGTCAAAGCTGTATAGATAAGCTCACGAGACAACAGCTGTCCACCTTTAGGAAGAACAACAAGCACCGTATCAAAATCACTTCCCTGGCTCTTGTGGATGGTTATTGCATACGCAAGCTCTATAGGTACAGCAACTTCATCGTTAGAAGAAGGATCATACTTAAAATACTCATTTGGTACACCATTGAAGACAATTTTTGCATATTTATATTTACCACTAACATAACAGGCAAATCCCATCTGACCATTCGAAAGTTGTATATTTTGCTTCGATGGATTAGATATGCGCTTCTCATTTTGAAGCTGTATCACCTTGTCTCCATGATAGATATATTCAGGAGCTACCTCTATGGCAAACTTTACATTAGTGTTACCCAGCCATTCCTGAAAATACTTATTAAGTTGCAGGCTACCCCATACAGGATTCTTTACTGGAGTCAAGACTTGAAAGCCTTCCACTGTTTCAGGATGTTCCATGGCAAAATAAGTATCATCCATACCAATGGACTTTCTGATTCTTTCTGGTATGGATAGTTCTGGGAAAGGAAGTTCCTTTTCCAACACATTCAGAAGACATTGCTTCAGTTCATCTGCCGTATCCCATGAATAGACCTTTAAATCACTATCCAAAGAACCCTTGCGCATCTTCTCAAAGATCTCATCAGCATCCTTGGCAACCTGATTTCCTGAAAACCATGAAGCTAAAGTAAGAATATCAGACTGTCCACCCTGGTGAATTGTCCTTACTATGGTATGTAGATGAGCTATGGCAGTGGTTCTCAACTCACTGTCATTATCCAGGAAACTACAAAGATCAAAGAAAGGTCTTCCCTCTCCTATCGGTGGCAACTGATATGGGTCACCTATGAGAATGATTCTATTTACAGTCTTCAGATCAATTGCGTTCAACAAAACGTAAAAATCAGAAAGAGTGAGCATTGAACATTCATCAATGACAATATTCTTTGCACCCGCATATTTTCTTTGTTTATCTTTTGCAGGTATGTAAGCACTCATTGTACTCCCATCAAAGAACCCCTGTTTTGTCAAGAATTGCGCCACAGTTAAAGCCTGCGTATTAGATGCCATACTTCCCAAACGAACTCTAGCCTTTCCTGTTGGAGCCAATAGCAATACACCTTCTTCTATTACTTCTCTTGAAGACAAGAACGCCTTTACCACAGTTGTCTTTCCTGTGCCGGCAGGACCAGTAAGCACAGAAAGTCGCCTAGAACTTATTATCTCCAATGCCTTGGTTTGGTCTTTGACGGCCATAACACTTTGAGGATTGGAAGCATCATAGGCTATGGAATTCTTCACCAATGAAGCCCAATCTTCAGATAATGGCTCCTTCACATCCTTCGCAGCACGGGCAGACAAACGTTTTTGTAACCATCTTTCCATGTCAGTGAATTCCCTCAACTGAATGGCTACGGAGTCCTCGGTCTTGATATACTCTAATTTTTCCTGCATGAAAGAACCTACTTTCAGTAAGTAATCAGGAGGAAGCAGCATCTTGTCTTTATCCAATTCTTCCTTCAGAAAACTATCAAGTTCTCTCATAGAAAGAAGAGTGTCCCCTAAATCTGCCTGAAATCTAAGTTTCTCTATCACCAGGGAACGAATTCTTCTTTGGTCAATAAGGGTATCTACACAAGATGGAGCTTCAGGAATCCAGTCTCCCTGTATCTGTACATCAGGAATCACTCCATAGTCAACCATCTGGGTTGATATAGACGTATCACCTTCTTCACAGATCAAGTAAGGATTTGCCAACAAATCATCATAGCTTTCAGGTCTTTCTACCCAATATTTGATTTGAGTAGAATCAAGCTCAAAACGCGACAAAAGCATCAAAACCTGTTTCTGCTTATCTGCTGTAGCATGCCAATATTCCTTATAATATCCCAGTTCAGAATTATAAGCAACACCAGAAATCTGAATCTTACCCGATAACAAATCAGAATAAGCCATCCATGGATTACCTTTTGGAGTCAGATGCTTGCTAATACGAAGATCATGTTCTATCAAATAAGCATAATTCACACCTATGGCACGAAGCGCTTCAGCAAAACCAGGAAATGGACCAGAAGCCTTCTTGATATTACCTATTTGCAGGTCTATCCAACGTAATTGGCGTTTCCAATCACCTCCAACCAATCCATGTCTGATGATTGCTTCAACAGAATCTCGGGCAGCAGCCAGAATAATCAACATACTGTGATGACTAACCTTGTCACAACCGTAAGAAAGCTCATCAAATATTTTCTGACTATTGCCAACTTTATCCAATGTCAACTTTATTTTATTGATAGCGGCAGCCTTTGACATATGGAGTTTGTCTTTAAACACCTGTTCATCAATGGCTAAATACTCCTTATATGGCAATAGGAATCCATTTGACTCATTCAGATTTGGGCGGATAGAATGTCCAATCATCAAATCCCATGCAGGATAGGTATAATCCGCAGCAGAGTCAAATTCAAGAACATCATGAACACGACTCACCTCACCCAAGCCAACGATGACTCGGGCAGAATCCTCATCAACAGGATTTCCGTTCTTACAATAGAAGACTACTAATGATTCATGCTCCACAACATCTTTCAGAAACCAATTTAGAATATCTCTTTGGCGCTGTGCCCCAAATATCCACGAAGTTCCAAAAGGAGGCTCTTCATCACGTGACAAGCCTGGAAACTTAGTATCCATATCTTTCTGGGAATCTTTAGACAAGTACCGGAAAGGTATTCCAAATGCCGAGAAAGGAGGCACATCTATTGTTGTGGGAAGCAACTGAGAATGAGGCAACTGTTTTTTATAGGCATACACATGAACGAAGATACGCTTGTACGTATTTTCATTCATAAAACCACCATTTTCACCCTTGCAGGCAGGAAGCTGCTCAGGCTTAAGTTCACACCATTTCTTTGAAGCGATCTTATCTTCATCAAGATTATTCTTACGCTCCAAAATGTTGTGCAAAGTCAAGCAAAACGGATTAGCCGCTGGTGAACAGCAAACAGCTCCATTCCAATTATTATCATGCCAAGGCACACGAATTGACAAATGTTTCATATATTTTCGTTTTATTTATTACTACTATGTATTTGAATATCAATGGCATTATCATCCCAACGAACATCATACTCACTATTTGAGTTATAATAGACATTTACAGGTAAATGACAAGTCACTTCTGTATTTTCCTCAATATAATGCTCATCGCCAAACATCAACTTCTCCATCTGAGCACATGGCAATACGCTCCTGTCTTGAGAATTGACAATCTTACCAAGTTTATTCTTGATATGATAGCCATCAATCTGTCCTTCAGGAATGACAAAGAACAAATAATCTCTTGCTCTACTCATAGCCACGTTGATGATATTCTGGTTATTTACATGACTGCCGGAATAGCTGCTAGCTGGTGGATTAAGCACAACGAACATAATATCGCACTCATCTCCCTGGAAGCTATGCACCGTACCACAGGTAATAGAGCAATTTGGCTGGTCAATTGGTCTGCTTTCAATCATCTGCTTGATTGCATCAGCCTCTGCTCCATATGGACAAACCACACCTATGCTATACTGAGAAGAAGGATGGTTCTGGTGGATTTGTCTTGCTACATATCCAACCATGTTGTAGGTGAATATAGCAGAATACAAATGCAAAGGACTCTTACCCACAGTACCCAACTCAAAGAGCTGCGAGAACTCCCTAACCTCAAAAGGGAAGAAATTAACTGTGTTTATATCCATGCCATCACAATGAAGCGGTTTCTGAGGAGCACGTTGCATAAACGTTTTAACCATGCCATTATAAGCAAACTGACTCACTATATCACCAATCACAGGAATTGACCTGTACTGGGTAGTAAGAGCTTCCAATGGGTAACGGTCAAAACTATTCAAGGCTGTTTTCAGCTCGTCAATTCCAACCATCTGATAAATGTTCTCCACCTCAATTTCATTTCTTGGAACCGGGCGTATCTGCATAGGATCTCCCGCTATGATAAATCTGGACCCCTCACCTTTATATAATATATAGGTAATGGTAACCAAATCCATCATGGAGGCTTCGTCAATGATAATGTAATCCCAATCAAAGTCACATATAGGTGTATCGTCAGGATTCACTGTATCATAGGAATACCTTGCACCCGTTGTAACCACAATGTTGACAGAAGAAGCATCCATATCCATGGTATCACGAGTTGTGACAACTCCCTCCTCAATCAAATCGGCATCCTCGGTAGTTCCGAACCTGCTTAAGTAATTATAACACAGATTATCTGCTACCAAACGCTCTGCAATGACATCTGCAGCCTTGTTGGTTGGAGTCATCACCAGAATGTTGAGGTTTTCACCACTGGTTTCTACCAGCTGATGAATCTTCTCCACTACTCTTGTTGTCTTACCAGTTCCTGGAGGGCCATATATAAAGCTAATATCAGCAGGTAAGTTTTCCTGCATATTAAACTCATCCGGCAATGAAAGCTGCAAAAATCTTGTCTGCAATGAATCCAAGATATTGTTACTGTTCTCCGCCTTCAAACGGATTAGAGTAGCCTGACGGCATAAATCAAGCGTCTCGTCACTCATCTCATCAACCAACAGATCTACAGAAGTTTCATCCACACGAACAAGACTGACATCTCTCAAGATTTTAGAGTTATCCTTATAGAATACCACCACTTGAAGATTGTCAGCATTGTCCAACCAAGAAGGCAAGACCTTGGAAGGAACCTGGAGACGAAGAATCCTATCATAAGACAGGAACTCCTTGACATAGAAGTCAACCTGTATCTTACTTGTTGACAAGCTACTCTTGTCTGAATAGATCAACTCCATCAGATACTTGAACCACAGATAGCTGTATTTTGGCGTATCATTCAGAAAATGATTAACCTGCAATTGCTCGTCTGCATATTCAGCAGCATTCTGTGCCTCCGTATTCTTTCTCTTAAGATTCTGCTCCATACGAGAAGCAGTGTCCCCACGCTGATGGAAATCGTAATTATCCTCACCAAACAATTCCCCAGGGTTACTTGAAGAAGACTCCTCAGAAGAGAATTCTGGTACTTCACCTGCATTTCTTGAAGAAGAATAAGGTCGATGCAATTCCTTATTTGCCTTCTGCTCCCACTTATGCTGAAGAGCTTGTTGCAAATCCTCTTTCTGCTCATCACCACTATCAAAGACTTCCTCATCACGATTAACAGTTCTTCTTGGAGCATGATGCTTACCCTTGTCACTTCTTTCCTTACGCTCCTTAGGTTGGCTGACCTCATCTTTTGATGATTCAAAAAAGTTCGTACCTTCGCCATGATCATCAAAAGATGAGTCTGACTCGGATAAGTCTGCAGGTGCATATGAATGGTCCACCTCTAAATCAACCAAACTTGTATCCAAGGAAGCATCAGAAGTATCTGTTTCAACCCATTCAGCAACCTCTTCATTATCAGAAGCCTTCAACCCTTGACGTGAAGTTTCATCAAGAAGCCCTAAAAACTCCGGATCCAAATCCACTTCGTTAGCCAACAGATATTTGTTGAAATCAGCATCAAAGAATCTCTCCAGATAATTATTGTCCTGCTTCAATGAGAAGACACGCTTGATCCAACTCAAAACATTGATGAACATCTTTCCATTCCATGCTCCAACATACCATAGCTTGTCATCATCTTCTATGAAAGACAGACGTGTTGTGGAAATATTTTCATCATAGAAATAGTCAATCTGTTCACAACTACAAATATCACAAGCATCCAGAAATGATGCATTCTTCTGATAAGTCTCTTTCCAATCTCCACCAGCTTTATATGCAAGGTATAATAAACGCTTCTTTATCTCTTCTTTGGCCTCCGTATCTTCATAACATTCACCAGTTTTTCTCTTCTGAAAATCTGAGTTTGATATGATCTTAATACCTAAGATGTGACACAAGCGCTCAAAATCCTGCCTAAATTCAGGCATAAATGAAGGATTGCACACATGCAAATTCGTACCAAAGCTATCACTCAAAGTTGAATTCTTCCAATCCAATGCAACCAATGAAGACAAAGGTTCCCAAGTTTTCGTACCAGCATACCAACTTGCATTTTCACGGAACTCCACTATTTCTCGCTTATAGCGATGAATAGTCTCGTCACGTGTTTCCACAATCCAGTCGTAAACTTTCCTACGATAATCATTAGTCTTCAAAAGCAAATAGTCCAAACAATCCGTAAAGGTCAATCTGCTTCGGAATCCAATATAACCTAACCATGAAGGCAACTCAATGTTAGGAAGTTTGTAACTTCCATCAGGTAGCGAATTGACTATTTTCTGCAACTGTCCTTCTCTGTAATCATACAAATCAACAGGACGCTTTAATCCCGTAGGTGAAGGGATACAAGGCAACATTCTAAGATGTTCCTCATCACAAATATATTGTAATTGTACCGCTTTATGAGGAGCATAATCCCCCCAAAAGTACTTTGCAAACTTAGGATTTGTCAAAAGCTGAAGATTAACCTCCTTGAAAGTCTGCCCGACCTGGAAATAGCCCAAGAAGGCATTTCTGTAAGAAGCCTCAATAACTCCTCTGTAATCTTCACTCAAATAAGATAAAGTCTGGATGTCACAACTCTCATAGTCACAATCCGGGTGATAGCAAGAACCCAAATATAACTGAGAACTAGGACGTAAATCCTGATTCTTATCATAAAGCTTGATACTGGTAGCTTTGACTATTTCCTTGAAATCTTCCTTCTCCTCATCAAATATGGTAGCCATTTCAGCAATAATCCTAAGATGTGCCTCATAAGCATAACTCTCTTGATGAGAAACAAAATAGCGTAATTTCTCGTTTCGCAATGCTGTCAAGGAAAGACATTTTTTCTGGCAATCCATCACAGCTTCCAGGAAACGCTTGATTCGTTCAGCCACTTCCGGTTTGTCATCATAGCCATCAAGATACTTGGCAGAAACAAGATTAGGGATGCGTACATCGGCTAATGGATCGACAGAGATATTGAGATATCCTCCAGACAAGAAGGCATCAGAAGGATGACGATAATGTTCATCATCACAAAGAAGCCAAAGCTTAGATAGCAAGGTTCTCATCCTAGTATTTTCTTCATTGGCCAATATTCCACGAATTTCCCGTTCATGTTCTGCCAATACACCAATAATCTCCATTCTACCAAAGTAAGCATCAAGATTTGGCAAAATCTTCTCAAAGACAATAGCATGAGTATCCACCATGACACCCACAGCTTTGAACAGATTCAACCAATCCTTCTTGGAATCTCCACTTCTAAGATAACAAGATGATACGAAAGCTGGAGTATCCGTAAACTCCTTGACTACCTTTTCTATATCAAAGTTAGCATACTCATTTGACAAGAATAATTCTTCTGGAGTAAATATCTTCTTTTCTGAAGAGGAACTACTGTAACCCAGCACAGGAAATTTCGACAGCTCTCCTTTTACTTCACCCGAGAGTTTTGCATCCAAAACCCACCTCCAAAAGCGCACATTTCTGTCCTCATCCAGGAGATAGTCATAAACCTCTTTAAGATTATCCTCACCAGAAATATAACTAACGAATCTCTCAGAAGTAAGCTCAGCATTATTCAAGGACTCAAGGTAATATCTGCGCTCTTCCTCACAAGTGACATAATCATGATGAATAGTATCAAGCAAACTCGCAGGAACCAGATCTGCCTTTACAATACCAGTCAATGCCTCTGATGGCAAGTAATGGTTATTGGAACAGGACATAAGAATACCATCCTCCACAGAAGGAGACTCTATGAAAATTGGCACAATCTGTACCTTCTTGAAATCGTCAGAAGACAATGCCTCCCGATTACGGAAAACATATTGATGGAATGCCAGATTGGCCTTTCTATCCTTCAAACTATCTCTGAATCTATCGATAACTGCCAATACATGCCTACGGAAGAAATCAATGGTATCGAAAAACTTAAAGCCAAGCTTCTTATAGAATTCTTTTCTCTCCTGACCATCAAACAAAGAAGTATAGTACTCATCACAGATATGCATGGAACCTTTAACAAACCATTCCTGCCCATACAAGTCATCCAATGCAGGAGAGTGATAGTAGGTCATTCCACCCCAATCCTTACAGGATTTCAGCTGTTCCTCACCATCCCATTTGACTGGAATATAGCGGAACTTGGCGTCTATAACCTCATCCTCTTTAAATAAAATATTTTTATTGGCAAAAAGAAAATTCAAGAAATCTTTACTATCCTCTTTAGTCTTGATGTGATCACATATGGAAGTCAGAAATCTTTCCTGCTTTAATAAATTACAAAAAGAGGGAGCAGTAAACATGTAGGCCAAAGACAACGTCTTGAAGTAGGATATTATGTCATCACCTTCAGCACTATCCGTACCATAGCAAGAAGAAAGAACCAGACACAATTCCTTAGGAAGCCATTTGTTCTTGATGACTTCCTCCCAATAATCACTCTTGAAATATACATAGGCTGCAATCGGTACAAGTACTTCAATATCACCATCTGTCGCATATAAAGTAAGAGTACGACGCATGTTTGGCGTGAACTTATACTTCAAAGAGCCAAAGTGTGAGGAAAGGAAACGATAAAAGCTTATATTCGTATCCTTATCCTCAATCTGTTCAGCAATACTAGCCAGATAGAAATCATTGGAGATAAATTCTTGAAAGAGATCCATTTCTCCTACCCTAACAATACCTTGACTTTCAAAAAATACCTTCAATACATCATGATCAATTTCAAAATAAGAACTATCCACAAAATTCAACCAATCATCTCCAACCCAATTTTGTGACGCAAACTCCTTGCCTAAGCCATTTGGCAAATATAAGTTTTTATAGCTATCTAACCAATTGCCACTGTCGGTAAAAACAGGATAATGAAGATCGCTTAATCGAACACCATACCCACTCTTAGCCAAGAAACGTAATAAATGGACATTATTATCCTTATCTATTACTCTTTCACGAATTTCAGAAAATGAACTCACGATTTTCTGAGCAAAACGATAATCACTAAACTGAATAAACTTGCTAGTAACCAGATTCCATTTATTCAACTTTTCCAAAGCAACTCTCACCTCTGGATCCAAGCGACAAATCTTATCACTTAAGAAAGAAAGGTCATCCATGTATCTGTCAACATCAAGATACAACTGCCCCATTCTCTTCAAATCTCCTTCCGCATCAAGAAAAATTGGCAGGTTATCTACAACAGACAAGTAATCATTGTCTATCAGAAATTGATTAAAGCGGATGTTGTTCTCTTTGAAAGAAAGCCATTTTGTGAAAGCCTCATTGCGGAAAAGAGAAACAAGTTTTTCGTTGTCGAATCTGTCACACACTCCAGGAATCGTTTCATCCAACAATTCTTTCAAGCTATTACTATTACGAACGTTCTTATGTGGAAGATATTTACCAGTACCCACAAATGAATAAAACTCTTCATCCGTAAACAAAGGATTAGGTCCACTTACAAGCCCTATCTCATCCAAAATGACATCATGAATCTTGCTCAAGATATAGTTGCCATTGATTTCTACCGGGATGCATGGTGTCTCCATCATTCCTTCATAAAAACCATTAAAGAACTGAGATGCATAATGGTTGGAAGAACCGAAATCCGGTAACAATGAGAAAACAGAGTCCATATCCCAGGCATCGCAATTTTCCAGGAATCCGGTCCACCATCCTACAAACTTTCGACCACACTCTTCCATTACAACATCATTCCATTTCACTTCATGCAAGCCGCTGCGTGAACCATTTGGAATAAAGTCAGCATTGAGCAAGAAGCCAAAATCAAGGCGTAATTCTGTAGGAAGATAATTGTAAACACGGGCATTCTTAATAGGAATCAGCTTGTTGCCATCTTTAGAAACAGCAAAAGAAATACCAATAGAATCTATATCCTTGAATTTCTCAGGAATCTTGCTGGCACCGGAATTAGCATTTTTTCTCACCCATTCCTTTAAATCATCGGGAAGCTTATAACGGAAACTATCAACAATCCACTTGTTCCTATCCTTGATGACATCATACTTTCTTGTACCGTCAATATACACCTCAGCCTTAGACACATGAGGAATGAACAGGAGAATTTGATCATCACTGAAAACCTTGTCCAACTGAGGAATATTTTCCCTAGCATCACGCTTATGACGCAAGGCAAACTGAACCCTGTAAGACGAAGGTATGCTGGCTAAAGCTTCTTTCAACTCCCTATCAAGTTCTTCATTTGCCGTAGGAATCGGCATGATTGTCCAAGGAGAAGAACCATGACTCTTCTCATCAGCATATGATTCGTCAAAACGCAATTTCCACTCACCAGAATGCAAATACACATAATCATTGTTAACGAAAACTGTCTTAAAGCCGATGCCCTTATAACCTATGGTATCCTTGTTAGCACGTTTTTCACCCTGGTTAAAAGAACAAATTCCAATGATATTGCGCAAGTTAAACTGAGCACCAGTATGCAAGAACAACAAATAATGCTCTGTAAGAACAAACTTCACTTCCACATCATTGTCCTCACCAGAATGAGGATAGTCATTAGCGTTTTGAAGAAGTTCATAAATATATGTATGCTCTGCACCGGTTACCTCACTCAAGATAGTTTCTTGAGTACGCACTTCATCCTCTATCTTCTTGCCTCTGGAATCTGAATAGATTTTAAACAAACGGTTCAACAAAGCAGTCTTGTCAATAGGACTAACCTCACCATCAACAGCAAGAGTCAATGGACTAGAAGCAACTAAATGCCACTTAAATTTATAAAACTCATGCTCAACCAACCCATTATTATCATATCTGATTTCAACTTTTTCTCCACTCTCATAAAAAGTACGAACCACCTCACCCTCGGAACCTCGAAGATCTATAAAGTGGCCATATCCTCCTTCTGTGGTGTAACATCCAATAAGTTCATCGGAATGTCTCTCTTTTAAGTCATATTCATTAATTTCCATATCATTCGGTTTTGATTAATGTGCAAAATTAGATTGCAGTTGTGCGTTGTATCTGCATTTCAAATACAAATATAACTGCAAAAGTAATCATTTTATTAAGAAAACGGCATATAAAACATATTTTTTTAGGGCAGAACTAAAAAAAACATGTTTTTGTGCACATATATCGCACAGAATTTGTATCTTTGCCACTGATAATAATATAAATTTATAGCGTATGCCAACTAACAAGAACGCTTCAATCAGATACCAGGCATTGGACAAATGCTTTCAAAGAACAAACAAAAAGTATTTTATAGAAGACCTCATCGAAGCATGTAATGAGGCCCTCTACGAGTTCAACGGTCTAAGAAGGAATACAAAGGAAAAATCTTCTGTTAAAAGAAGACAGATATTTGATGACATCAAATACATGGAAAGTGAAGCGGGATGGCAGATACCCCTTGAAAGGAAGAAAGAAGGTAAACGCACCTATTATCATTATAGTGATCCAAACTTCAGCATCAAGATGCAGCCGCTTACCCAAAGAGAGGCTGAGCAGCTTAATACTGCCATTCAAGCCATCAGCAGATATCGAAATCTGCCTAGCTATGGATGGGTGGAAGAGATTATAGCCAATCTTGAAAACCGCTTCGACATCAAGGACAAGAAAACGAACGTTGTGGGCTTCGAGAAAAACGACCGTCTCAAAGGTATATGGAATCTCACAAAAATCCTCGATGCAGTTTCAAGCCGTCTTGTACTGAATATCAAATACCACTCATACAATGAGCATAGCCAGGAGATAGATATTATTTTCCATCCTTACTATGTCAAGCAATACAACAACAGATGGTTTGTATTCGGCCTTAGAGAGGACAATAATAAAATATCCAATTTAGCCCTTGACAGAATCATTGATTTCGAGAAGAATGGAGAATTGACATACAAGAAGAATCATGAAATAGACTTCGAACACTATTTCGATGATATCGTAGGAGTAACCCATCCAACAGGAAAGGAAAAGGAACATATAATTCTTAGGGCAACCAAGAACAGATTCCCCTACATCGTTTCAAAGCCAATACATCCTTCTCAAAAGGTGACCAATGAGATAAAATATGAACTTAGCCTCGATGTTATACCCAACAAGGAGCTAGACCAACAGATTCTATCATTTGGTCCAGACCTGGAAGTAGTATCACCAGAATGGTTTAGGGAACATATTGGCAACATAATAAAAGAAAATTTCGAGAAATATTTTCCTGTGCAGATAGAACGCACAGAAAATAAATAACTTTGCAGACAAAAGTAACAAGAAACAAAAAATAACACTAGATATGACAATATATGACATGACACAAAGTGCACAAGTTCAAGACATTATGCACTATGAAAGTAAAATTTGGGAGGTTGCTGACCTCCTGATTTCTGCAGGAATCAAGCAAAGCGACTTCCCTGCATACATGATGCCTTTCTTTGCCCTCGTCATGGTTGAAGGTAGAATGATCAATACCATCAAGCGTGTAGAGAATGATTATGGAATCACAGCAAAAGATGACTTAGAGGCATTCAAGGCATTATACGATGCAGAAGAATGTGGCTACAATGAGTATATTGTGCTGCAAGATAAGACCTTAGGAGCCATCTGTAAGAACGACAATACCTTTGAGCAGGATTTCTCAGTATATCTCAAAGCTTTTGACGATGTTCTGAAACAGTTACTTGGTATTGATCGCGAGAAGACAGACCAGAAGTTCTTGAATATGGACGGTATTGTAGCTGAACTGCGCAAGAAAAATATTCTTCTTGAAGTGGCTTCTGCATGGGCTCAGATTGACCTCGCTCCATATGACAATTCTGCCATCACAACACTCGAGGAACATATCAAACGCCGTTGGGCTGACATCTCAGCAAGTACAGCCGGAGAACAGTATACTCCAGAAGACATCATAGAACTCATCGCACGCATTGTTGCATTAAAAGTAAATAAGCCAAAAGACCAATTGCTTCATGGCTATGACCCAACGTGCGGTGGAGCGAACCTGCTCTATGGTGTATCAGACCGTCTTAAACAACAGGGATATAAACACATCAAGACTTATGGCTGTGAACTCAACGATGCTCTATACGCACTTGCAGCAATCGAAGCTCGTTTCCGTGATATGTCCACTATCAAATGTGGCAACACTCTCACAACTGTTCCTTTTGCTGACATGGAAGATAGTTTTGATTTCATCGTGGCTAATCCTCCTTATGGCACAAAATGGAAAGGCTATGAGAAAGAAGTCAAGAATGATAGACTAGGACAGTTCCCTGCGGGTTATCCAGAAATCAAAGATGGTCAGCTGCTCTTTATGCAACACATTCTGTGGCAGCTTGCTGATTCAGGTATTGCAGTAGAAGTTCATAATGGCTCTACTCTTTTCAGTGGCGATGCAGGAAGTGGGGAGAGCAATATTCGCAAATATATCTTTGACAAGGATTGGGTGGAAGCAATCATCCAGATGCCACAACAGGAGTTTTTCAACACAGGCATCTACACCTACCTTTGGATAATGAACAAGAACAAGCCACAAGAGCGTAAAGGAAAAGTGGCTCTCATTGATGGAAGTAATGGTTGGGCACCAGAGAAACCTAGCAAAGGTGACAAGCGTCGCCGTATGCTCTCTGAGCATATGGATAAAATTGTAGAAGCATTATCTTCATTCGAGCCTTCTGATATCTGTAAGATTTTTGATAACGAATATTTCTACTACAATAAGCAATCGCTTACTCTCACCGAGATTTCAGACGATGGCAGATATGTAGGGGAAACAATTTGTGCTGATAGTAATTCTTTCGAAATACAGAATCCTACAGCAGTAAGTGTTGGCGAGATACGTTATGATAAACTCCAAGAGCTTTCAAGCGAAGAAATTAAGAGCATTGCCAAACTAGTTAAAGAAGCTAAGCAAGATCTATCCATTTCTATTGAAACAGAAAAGGATGGCATTTACGCCTTTAATCCAGACTTATGCACTATTCTTCATACAAAGGAGGATGGAACAATAATGGATCTAGGTTGTGGAACTTTTGTTTTCAAAGCTTCAACTGGCAAAAAGAGCTCTAATCATAAAGTTACTATAGCTCCATGCACAACGGGCGACTACGAGATTATCCCTCATCACAAAGACGCTACTGCAAATAGAAAGGAGATAAATGACTTTATGAAGAAATATGTATTCAAGCCTTATATATTAGGCAACAATACAGTTGGAGTAGAAATAAACTTCAACAAGGAGTTTTATGTGCCTGAGAAATTGGAAAAGGTGGAAGATATTCTTTGCGAAATAAAGGAATTAGATTCTGAATTTAAAAACTTCGAGCTATGAGAATGAGAATAAAAGACATTGCCATAAAAGTAGGAAGTGGTGTTACTCCCAAAGGTGGAGCAACGGTATATCAAAACACAGGAATCCCTTTGTTTCGCAGTCAAAATGTAACAAACGATGGATTTTTGCTAGATGACATCGTATATATTTCTGAAGATATACACAATTCAATGGCAGGTTCACGCTTAAAACCAAATGATGTTCTTCTTAATATAACAGGAGCATCAATAGGTAGATGCTATTATTTGCCACAGGATTTCAAAGAAGGTAATGTAAATCAGCATGTTTGCATTATAAGACTTAAAAAAAATGTAATACCAGCCTTCCTGTACTTTAACCTGATCTCTGCAACAGGTCAGAAAATGATTAAAAGTTGTCAAACTGGAGCTAATCGAGAAGGATTAACAAAAGAAGAATTATGTAATTTTGCTTTTGAAATTCCAACTATTGAGCTACAAAGTAAAATAGTAGAATACCTCAATGACAAGACTTCCATGATTAATTCAAATATTAATCTCCTCAACTCCAAGCGTGATGCTTATCTTCGTCTGAAAAAAAGCATCATCAACCAGGCTGTCACAAAAGGCCTTGATCCAGAGGTAAAAATGAAAGCCTCTGGAGTAGATAGGATTGGTGAAATACCAGAGCATTGGGATGTGAAGAGGTTGAAAGATATCTGCACTCTTTCACCATCTATTAAGTCATGCTCTCAATTCAAATATGCTTCCTTCCTACCTATGGAAGGATTACGCCTTGGTCAAATTGATATATCGGACGCACCTGTTTCAACTTTACAAGGCAAATATACTCCATTTGAAAACAATGATTTATTGATAGCAAAAGTAACACCATGTTTTGAAAATGGAAATATAGCAATAGCTCAAGGGTTAACAAATGGAATCGGATTTGGATCATCTGAGATTTTTGTTCTGCGAGCAAAAAAAGTACTTAACATACAATTCTTGTTCTATATGGCTTTATCATCAGATTTTCAGGACAAAGCATGTTCTACAATGTGTGGTGTTGGTGGTTTGAAAAGAATTTCTCCTTTGTTTATGAAATCACATACAATAACTATGCCTCCCTTATCTGAGCAACAAGCCATCGCCACATATCTCGATGAGAAATGCTCAAAGATAGACAAGATAGTTGCTAACTTAGAAAAGCAAATTAGCTTGTACACCGACATGAAACGCTCTTTAATAGACGAAGTAATCACAGGTAAGCGAGCTGTATAAACAAACTTTAAACAAGATATCATATGGATGAAAGAAAGATACAAAAAGACTATGTGATGAACTTTTTCTGCCGTCGTGAAGACGACGGCGGACTAGGTTATCGCAATGTTACTCCAAACATTGTGGAGAATGGCATGTTCATTCCATCTGTGCTGTCAGAATTTATCAGCACAAGTCAGCCAGAAGAATGGAGCCGTCTGCTGCGTAAATATAACAACGATGAAAGAGCTTTGGAGGATGCACTCATAGAGACTATCAGAACCAAGGTGGTTGACAAGCAGAATGTTGCCATCTTTTTTAACACTAACAAAACTATCACCTTTCAGGGTGAAAAGCTCACTTTGTTCTATGTACCAGGAACAGAATTACGAGGTGACCTGGATTTTGTAAAGAACATTTTCTGTGCAGTAGAAGAAGCACCCTACAAGCAGAAGTATCAAGGAGGAATGATTACATCATTTCGCCCAGATATCACATTCTATCTAAACGGCATATTCTTTGGCTATATGGAGCTGAAGTGTGTATCTATGGGGCAGAACACAATGGAACATGGTAGAGGAAAGGTTGCCAAAGATTATCTTTCTGCTATTCAAGCCATCGTGAAAAAGGAACAAACAGATAGCAAGATAGGAAAAGAGAAGAAATCACTTCTTGCCATGTACGAAAAGGCTATACACATCACAGCTTCTGACATAAATGAAACCTATGTCATGCGCAATATAACGCAGATGTATGACATGGCACATGCTGAATTCACAGAAAAGCCATCATCATCAACCGTTAATAAACTCGTACCTGAAGTTTGTAAAGTGTTTAAACCCTACCCTGTCAGTTCTCCTCTATTGACCGAAAAGGAAAAATTTGAGGAGATCGCCCAGGCACTGTACTCAAAGAATGCCATTAAAAATGAGATTCTCTATTATAATTTCATAGAATACAAATATGTAAGAAAAGGCAAAACTAGAGTAAGAACTTCCAATAGTGGACGCCTTATTTCTCCACGCCCAAAACAGAAGTTTGGCTGTGACAAGATAATGAAAAAAATCAAGGAAATGCTTGATAATGAAAGCAATCCTAATTATTATACTGAAAAACTTCGCAAAGAACTCTATGCCCTTGGTATTCCTCAGGCAAAAACTGAAGAAATTATTCTGAAAAGAGAAAAATTCTGCAATAACAAGTATGTATATTCTCTCTTAATGCAATATGCTGCAGGCTTTGGCAAGAGTAACATTATCGGTTGGACAGCTCTACAATTAAAGGATTATCGCTATAACGGTGAGTATGCTTACGATAAAATAATGCTCGTAGTGGACAGATTACAGCTACGTGGACAGCTGGATGAGCGTATGTTCAACATGAACATCGACAAATCGATGTTTGTTGAAGCAACAGATAAAAAGACCTTTATCGAGGCTCTAGATGACCAGCGCCGAATAATTGTTGTAAACATTCAAAAGTTCTTGGATCTGCAAGCAGCCCTTGATGAAGCTAACAAAAAGCTGGATAAAATGCGTGTAGCATTCCTCATTGACGAAATCCACCGTTCGAACTCTGGAGAAAACAACAAGGAGATGATAAACCTCTTTGAACGTCTGCAAGACTCTTTCAACAATGGGGAGAAGAAAATTTTCAAAAAAAACTTACTTATCGGTTTCACCGCAACACCAAGCGATGAAACCTTAAGCCGTTTTGGAGAATTCAGAAGTGCAACAACAGTTCCACTTTGGGTTCCATTTGACACCTATTCCATGAAAGAAGCTATAGCTGATGGATATATTCTCGACCCGACAAAGCATATTATACCATACAATGTGCCAGTAGGTTTTGAATTACCTCAAGACATTGAGATAGATGATGAAGATAATATTACGAACATAAAACAAGTGAAACAGAAGGTATATGAATTTGAACCACGAATGCGAAAGATAGCAGAGTTTGTGGTTGACCGCTTAGTATCACTTGTCTATGGCAAAATACGTGGTGAGGGTAAAGCTATGCTTGCTGTCACATCAATACCTATTGCCATACGTTACACTAGAATTATACGCAAACTTTTTGCAGAAAAATGCAAAGAGAAGCAGTATGCCAAGTATGCAGAAGCTCCTATTTCTGTGGTATATAGTGACAGCCAGAAATATGAGTCTTGTGCCTCAGTAAACAACGATGTGCCTGAAGAACTGGTAATTGAAAATTTCAAGAATGCCAAAAATGGACTCATCATTGTGGTTGACAAACTGCAAACAGGTTTTGATGAGCCTAAATTGCATACTTTATTCCTCGACAAGGAGATAAAGGACATCAACGCAATACAGACCATTAGCCGTGTAAACCGTACTTGCAAATACAAGAAAGAATGTCATGTCATTGATTGTTCATGGAAGATCGTTAATACCAAGAACATTAAACAGGCATTCAAGAAATATTGTGAAATGGTTATTTCACAATTTAACCCAGAGGAAGAAGCTAAACAGATAGCAGGTTACTATAAAGAAATGTGCGCAAGCGAACCTTACTTGCACTGGTTCAAAGAGTTTACTCAAAAAAAGGAAGACGCTGACTTTATCCTTGATATGGAAAGCGGTATCAGAGATTGGATAAATATCTGTTTTATCAGAGAAGAAGAGATTCGAAAACAGAATGAAGAGCATGAATTAAAGCCAGTTGACAAAGGGTATATATTGCCTGAAAATGCAGCAAAAATGTTACGCTTTAAAATAGGCCTATATGCTTCTGCTCTCATGTCTCTGAAAAACATTTATGACATTCCAGACAAATATAATGATGAAACGTTTAAAGATTTTTGGAAAATATTCTGCCAAATTTATAGAGATATTACCAAGAATAATGACAATGAAAGCTATAGCTTTAATGTTGTAGATAGTGACGAGATACCAGGCATTACCGATGTAGATGACGATGATGAGGAGGAACCAAAAACTGGTAAAAAGAAAAAACAAAAGATACCAAAAGAGCAAAAGCCCAAAAAGATATCTTTAGAAAAGATTCTTAAACTATTAAGTCAACTCAACGAGCAGGAATTAATCAATGCACGTGAGGCTCAGAAATGGCTCACTGAGATTGGTATTATGTTTGAGAATCTCAGACAAAAGGAGAAGTTGTGTGTAATTCTTAATGATGATAAAACTCCCGAAGAGGAGAAATTCAAAGAATACAAGAAGTACCAGAATATTTACAAGTTAGTGGACTTAAAAAAGCGTGAAGATTTAGTCAAAGTTGAAACTTTCAAGAAGATGCTCGATGATAACGTAGAGCAATTCTTCTCTATTTTCATGAAGCAACTGAAACATGTAGAAAATGGAGAAGACGACTTTGATTACGACACCACTGAATCAGGAAACCCTATTCCTGACAATATGTCCATGGAACAGTTGATTGAAATGGTTCGCAATAAGATCCGGCCTCAATACGACGAAGAAGTCTTAAAAGAACAAATGTGTAACGTTTATGCGCCACATTTTGAAAAAATTGCTGGCAAAATCCGCCCGATAAAGGAAGTAGTAAACAACTTATTTGGAGTTCTTAGCACGACATCTTTGAGTCACCTGGATGGTATTGACACGATTGTGAAAGATTCTCTGAACGTGTTGTGTATTGCAAAAGACATAAGTGCCAATGAGAAGAGAATGTATCTTAACCAACTATTGATGAAGTATGAGGTCTTCTTGAAGAAACTCTACTATCTCATTAACAATAAAGAGATTGAGAACAAGAAACCGGGTAAGGGAGCAACTTTATCCAATGCAATATTCGGTATTCCTTCTCTTAAATCGCTGAAACATAGCGAGGATCCTGACATTAAGGAATTCAGCGATAAACTTGATATACTGAGACAGTTACGAAATGACGAAGCACATGAAAGTGCAGACGCTTCCGAACAAGAAATTAATGCGGCAATAGAAATTGTCATTGATATGTATCTCTATTCAGTAGGAACCAATATTACAGAGTTAGAAAGCAATGGATATGATTTCCAAACGGAGATTCAAACTTCAACTACTGAGCAAGGAGATGGAAGTTAACACATTGGCAAGGAAGTAAAAATGATATGGTACAGTAAAACCATATGCTGAATAAACTTCCGTTTCAATGGTAATATGAAATAACATAAATTACTCTGGGGCTTGACTTTCTTTATCAGAAAACATCCCCAGAGTATTTTAAGTAGCAATAACCAATATAAAAGCAAGCTTATGCGCGACGCTACAAGAATAACAGATTATTTCAATGGTTCAAGGACATTGTTCATCATTCCCTTGTACCAGAGAAAGTATGCCTGGCAACAGAAGCACTGTTCCAGATTGTTCGAGGATTTGAAAAAGATTCATAGAGATAAAATCTACAGCCATTTCTTTGGCAGTATTGTATCCACGAAAGCAGATGAATACGAAGATGACCTTCTTATCATTGATGGACAGCAACGACTCACAACACTTTCCTTACTTATCCTAGCCGGCATCAATGCCGTAGAGAACGGAGACATGCAAGAAGGAGACGAAGACATCAATAAGATAAAGGAAGACTATCTCTATGCAATCAGAAGAAAATTGCCTAGAAAGATTAAGCTCTGCCCTATTGAGGATGATCAGAAGGCTTATGATGCCCTCTTCACGAACAATGAGAATGAGTTTATAAAGAACTGTGGAATTACCTCTAACTATCAACTGTTCTATAACTTAATCAAGGTTAGTGACCTTACGTTCGAGAATTTAATAGGTGCTATCGAAAGACTTACTATCATTGACATCTGCTTGGATTCAAGAGATAACCCTCAGTTAATCTTCGAATCCCTGAACTCCTGTGGCAAGGATTTGGAGGAAGCAGATAAGGTTAGAAATTATCTACTCATGTCTCTGTCAAAGGATGAGCAAGAAGAATATTACCATCAGTACTGGAGCAAGATTGAGAAACTTACTGATGGTGAACCTACCATGTTTATAAGAGACTACCTCACTATCAAGAATGGTAACATCAGTAAGGTAGAGGAATTATACTTTGACTTCAAGGCTTTCGATGAGAGCAAACACTTGAATCGAGAGACCTTACTATCTGATATGCTCAAATTTGCAAACTACTACAGACAAATTTGTAAGGGAGAAACAGGTAATAAGAAACTCGATAAAAAACTAAAGCAAATAGCAAGCATCGGCACTACTGTCCATTTGCCTTTCCTACTATCATTCTTCGACTATGCAAAAGATAATAACTTTGATGAAGAAGAAATCTTCACTGTCCTGGATATTGTAGAGAATTATTGGGCCAGACGTATCATTTGCGGCTATCCTGCGAACGCAATGCAGAAACTCTTCTCAATGCTTCATACTGATATCATGCGTATCTACAAGCGACATGAAGAAAAGGGTATTCCAGTCAATTGTTCCTATTCTCAGGTTATGGCATATATCCTTCTTCACAAACAGGGAACTTCAACATTCCCAAGTAACAGAGAGGTAAGCGAAGAGTTTGAAACAAGACAGATTTATCGCATTCCAAGCAACTACAAATACTTCCTCTTTGAAAGAATGGAAAATGAGAACAGCCCAGAAGCAGATGACATGATTGTTGAGAAGATGAAGGAAGGCAGAATTACCATAGAACATATCATGCCTCAAACTCTCACCCCACAGTGGAAGCATGACCTGGGTGAAAACTGGGAAGAGATATACGAAAAGTATCTTCATACTTTCGCAAACCTCACTCTAACCGGATTTAACGTATCCTATAGCAATCACTCATTCCAAGAGAAAAAAGAAGGATATATTGATAGAAAGGGAAATAAAGTTGATGGCTTTGATAATTCAGCATTCCGTCTGTCTAACTATATCAAACATTGTGATAAGTGGACGCTGGAAGAGATTCAGAAACGCCAAAAGATTCTGCTCGATAATTTCTTGCATCTATGGCCAATGATCACAACCAGTTATCAGCCTCTGGAGAAAGAGTATGAATTGGTATCGTTTGAGGATGATGAATATGAACTGAAAGGACGTACTATCATTGGATTCAGATATAGAAACGAGAGACATGCCATTACAACATGGAAAGATATGCTTATTCAAGTAGGCAAACTCATTTATAATGAGAACCCATCGTCCATGGTGTATTTGGCAACCAAGAAGAATAATATATACGAAGAAGATTCAGAAGGTAGATCGAAGATTGCGGATAATTGCTATGTTTATTCAGCATGCAACACAAATACCAAGCGTACAATACTTTCGTACATATTTAAAGAATGTAATATACCAGCCTCTGTACTAGAGTTTGAACTGGTCCCTATATCAGAGAACATTATAGAAAACGAAGAATCATAAGATCCTATTATTCTTCTGATTAAACAAACAATCAAGCCTCTCTTGCAAGCACCTGCAGAGAGGCTTAATTGTTTTCTATCATGAAGACAATCGCAAAAATATATTTCATAGCATAATCAGCATATTACCAATCTACACGAGAAGTTCCTTAAGGTAAGCAACAAACCTACTCCCTAACAAATAGAACACTAAAAAAGAGGCATTTTCAATAACTTTTTTCTTTCTATGCATCTAGACTGCACAGAAAGAACCTACCTTTGCACCAGTTAAACCAAAAACTATAAGATTATGGGACTATTAGATTTCTTGTTTGGGAAGCAAAAGCATCATACTGCTCCCGACTTAAAAGCACAAAGCCAACGCTACGACCAAGGCTATCATGACGGCTATCGAGACGCCTATGAGGAAGGAACATGTGAAGATTGGGAATGCGCCTGTGAAAACCAGGACTTCGATCCATGTGACTCTTCATTTGACGGTTATCCTGATGAAGATACCTTCCAAGAGGATGACTATGATAACTATGAAGATGATTCGGATTCATGTCCGGAAGTATGGTACTAACAGTTTCAAATACTATCAAAACAAATGCAATATGAACAAACGTTATTTTTCTTACTTTATGGTAGCAGTGCTCACCATGATGTTTTCCTCTTGTTCAAAAACAGAGAATGGCAATGTAGAGTATATCCCATTCCAGGAAACCGCCGATGGACAATGGGGCATGATTTCCCTAGATGGTAAAGTCCTTTTCAAAGAAGAGTTCAAAAACAAGCCAACCATTGTTAGAGATGGAAGATTCTTCGTAAGAACCAAAGACGGAGTATGGGAAATGTACGATGCAACTGAGAAGCCTAAGAAAATCGGTGGTGACTATGCTCACACATCAGGTTTCCGCAATGGCAAAGCTCTCGTAGCTCTCAAGAATCAGCCGGTGTCCATCATCGACACAGATGGAAGAGTGGTCAAAAATCTCGATAAGATTGATGGAAAGCAGGTAGATGGTGTAAGAGCCTTCGAAGGAGACTATGCTGTATTCATGACAGCCGATTCCCTCTGGGGAGTAATCAACCAGAATGGCGATTGTGTAGTAAAGCCAGAGTATTACTCTCTCAACGACTATGGAGATGGAAAGTTCATCGGAGTGAACGCCAAGTACAAAAAGGAAGTCAAGAAGGAGCAGAAGGACAAGGTAAAAATCTCCGTAATCAATCCTAGCGGCCAGGTACTCTTCGATTTTTCAGCTGGCAAGTATGAGAATATGCAATATCAGTTTACTGATGGGAAACTGGCAGTCTCAGTCAAGAAGGATGGAAAAGAAACATGGGGAATCATGAACGACAAGGGAGAGATCATCGTCAAACCATCGTCCAAACTGAAGAATATTGGCACCATCCATGGAAACGTTTTCACCTATAATAATGGTGACGGCTGGGGGCTCATGAATACCAAGGGAGAAACCCTGGTTAGAGCCAAATATGAATTCCTCTACTATGATGAAGACGGAACGCTGATTGCCCTTGTCAAGAATGGAGATACCTATGAATATAAGTACATAGACCAACAGGATAACCAGATTGGGGAAGACTCCTATGTAAAGGCTACCCTATTCTCCATGTTCGATGGCAAACATGCTCTTGTGAAACCCAATGACAAGATCTACTCTATCATTGACAAGAACGGAAAACAGCTGGAGAACCTTCCAGACATCGTTGATATCGGCACCTACGAAGGAGAAAGCTACATAGAAAGTGACTATGTGGATATCAACAAGATGATTGCAGGATTCAACATATCGCCGGACGGATTGTATGGCTTCAACTATCAGTCTACACCACAGCAAGCAGTCAATATGGAGGTAAAACAAGACTTAGCCATCGGTGACAAGCAGCATAAGGCCGGTACTCCTTATTGGTATGACTTCAAGGACAACATCATGCTATATGGTGAATCAGAGGGTATCAATGGCTGGATTAGCATCCAATACTCAGGAAATCTCAGCAGGCAGACCTATAAAACCAAAAGAGTAATAGACTATGATTTTGGTGACTACTATTGGTATCATGATGATAAAATACCAACTGGCTATGTTTGGAATAAGGTAAAACCAACATTATTTGGTCTCACCATTTACAATGGAGGCAGGATGCATGGCAAACTGAGAACTCTTTTCAATGCCCTATCCCAAAAAGTCAAGAGTTGGGGTAAGGTTGTCAAAGAAAACAATGGTGCAGCTATCGTTAATATCAACAATGGCAAGAGAGCTATCATTACCATGGAAAAAGACAAGGTATCCGTATTCTGGGGACAGTTGAAAGCTGCTAAGGACATTGACATATCGAAATACAAGGATGCATGCGAGGAAGATGACCTCAATAATATATCTTATGGCTACCTCAATAACTTATTCTCTGACGAAGTTGCAGCAGACACCGCTGTTGTAGAAAGTGATTCAACGGCTGTAGAGTAAAGCTTACATGCCTAAAGTTACTATTGGGATATGCCTTAAGCTAATCCTTATTAATTCTCCGAAAATCTTGTAGAACTCTCCAAAATTCTGCAAGATTTTCGGAGTTTTTCAAAGATACGTTGAAGAACCCACAAAGATTTCAGAGATATTCAGAGAAAACTTGGTACCGATTACTGCGCTACAGTGGTACCGATTGGAGCGATATATTGGTACCGATTAGAGTGCTACGCATGGCACAAAGACTACGCAACTATCATTTCTCTAATGTCATAAAAACACATTCCCAAGTTTTTTGCACATTTCTTTTCCTGCGCAGATAGACTGCACACATACTTATTACCTTTGCAACATCAAACTAAGAAACCAAGGGATTGTCCCAAGGTAAGGTAAAAAGGAGGCTAGTATGAAAAGACATCTAAATCGATAAACCATAGTTGCTTGACAATTGCAACTTAAATATTAATCAGAACTTTGTTGAACTAAATATATCAAAAAGATGAAGACTGTTGTTTTAATGTGGAATCCAGCTATTTCAAGCTTCCATAAGGAAGACTTGAACAAGTGCATCCAAATATTGGATAGCTATAATGAAGAAGACTGTCCCAACGAATATCTAGACCTCAACTGGTCTATATGGGACCATGAGCAGGTGAAAGATGGAGATCGATTCTTCATGGTAAAAGTAGGGGAAGGAAAAACTGGCATCATCATGGCTGGAACTATCCAATCTGATCCTTATAAAGATAAGGATTGGAGTGGAAAAGACCGTGAAGTTTATTATGCCGACCTGTTTTGTGAATGCATCGTTGACATAGAGACAGCCCCTTACATATCCACGCAGGAACTCAAAGAAGCCATACCAGAATTTGACTGGACGGGTGGACATAGCGGAAGAGTCATCGAGGATTGTACGGCATTCAAGCTTGAAAAAATGTGGGCTGAATACGTCTATAAGTACTATAATGTATTGGACTCTCAAAGAGCAGGTAAGGCATTTACGGCTGGCTATATCCCTGATCGACTTGAAGAATACCTATCCAAGGTTACTGAAGGAACTTGTGAGATCTGCGGCTATAACTACAAGAAGATATGGGGAGAGGATTGTGAGCAGAACAATCATTTTGTACGCTTCATTCCAAGAAGAACCGATCAAAAATACAAGAACGGCGACAACGTCTGGAAACACTTCCACTGCATCTGCCCTAGCTGCAGCCAATTGCCATACAAAGCGATTGGTGAGAAACTGGGCGAGAAGGACTTCTTTGACGATGAACTATGGATTGTTTAGCAAATGGGGGAAATCTGACTATATATTCTAACCAACATGGTAGGTGACCGGGAATAAGAACAGTAAAATTCCTTTCCCGCTACTTCTCCGACTCACCTTTGGCAGAAAATTATATTTGGCATACCCTTTGCTAAAACAGAAATAGCAGGAAGATACCTTCCGGAACCAGATGAAAAGTTCCGAAAGTGATCAATCCTTACTTAATATAGACAATTCAATCAAATAACAGATTAAAATATACGATATGAAAGAACTGAAATGCCCTAAATGCGGCAACGTCTTCAAGGTAGATGAAGCAGACTATGCTGCTATTGTTGGTCAAGTCAAGAATGCAGAGTTTAACCAGGAGGTAGAACGACGCATGAAGGAACTCGAGAAACAGCAGAAGGCTGAGCAAAAGGCTGAGACCTTGAAAGCAGAACAGAACTATCAGAAACTGCTTTCTGAGAAAGAGCTCAACCTTACCCAGAAAGATGCTGAGATTGCCAAGCTTCAGAGCCAACTAGAAGGTATTGAGAATACCAACCAGCTCAGCCTGGCAAAAGAGATTGCCAAAAAGGATAAGGAAATCGCAGCCTTGCAGACACAGCTGTCCTCTAACGAAAGCAAATTAAAGGTTGCCATCCTGGAGGAGCAGAATAAGAGCAAGGATTTCCTCCAGAAGAAGGAACAGGAGATTCAGAAACTCAAGGGAGATATGGAGCTGGCCCAAAAGGAAGCAATCATCAAGGAAAAGAACCTGAAAGAAGACTTTCAAAGCCGACTGAAGCTCAAGCAGGAGGAAGTAGATCACTACAAGGAGCTGAAAGCCCACATGTCCACCAAGATGATTGGAGAGAGCCTGGAGGTTCACTGCAGCACTGAGTTCAACAGAGTAAGAAGCATGATGTACCCATGCGCCTACTTTGAAAAGGACAATGATGCAAGTGGCGGCAGTAAAGGAGATTTCATCTTCCGAGACACAGCAGATGGCGTAGAGTACATTTCCATCATGTTTGAAATGAAAAACGAGATGGAAACCACGGCTACAAAGCATAAAAACGAGGACTTCTTTGCCAAGCTCGACAAAGACAGAAAAGAAAAAGGCTGCGAGTATGCTGTTTTGGTCTCTCTTCTGGAACCTGACAGTGAACTATATAACGAAGGTATCGTGGATGTTTCCTACAAATATCCGAAGATGTATGTAATCCGTCCTCAGTTCTTCATGCCACTGATCTCACTCCTCACCCAGGCATCCAAGAAGAGCATTGAGTACCAGAAGGAACTCATTTTGGCTCGCCAGCAGAGTGTGGATGTTACCAACTTTGAGAACAAGGTCAATGCCTTCCGTGACAAATTCGCCGGTCACTATCAGAAAGCCAGCGAAAAATTCAACAAGGCCATTGAAGAGATCGACAAGACCATCAAGTCTCTCCAGAAGATGAAGGATAATCTCCTCAGCTCAGAGAACTACCTTCGCCTGGCTAACAATGACACGGAAGAACTGAGTATCAAGAAACTCACTCGCGGTAACCCCACGATGAAGGAAAAGTTTGAAGAGGCAAGAAGAATGGATGAAACTTCCACTCACTTAGGCTAACAAAAAAGCCAGACTAAAAAAGCCTGGCTGGAATAAGAGCGGGTCTCTGAAGGTTAACCCATCCCTCACACTGCAAATATACAATAATTATTTTGCAGTTGCAAAGAAAGTAGGTAAAGATTAACATAGATTATCATAAATGGCGGGTGTCGTGATGACATTCGCCTTTTTATTTTAGTGAACTTTATAACTAAGTCATCGTGAAAGTTTTCCGACAAACGTCAAGATATATGTAACTAGCTACCTAAAATTCTACTAAAACTGGCTTTGTCAGAAACTACATCAGACAAAACTATATAACCTCTTCTCCTATCAACAATACATCACTGAGCAAATTTCTTATCGATGAACACGATTAAATGGCACCACACTTTGAACATAAAAGAGACATCGCTAATGGCATTAAAAGTGAATTTTTTCTCTTTTTTCATGCATTATTCTCAGAAATATTTTTCTATGCAGATACACTGCATAGAACGCCCGTACCTTTGCAACGTGATTCAGAGAAACCGAGGAATGGTTCCAAGGTACTGACTAATAACATTCATAACATGGGAGCAATTTTCTTATTACTGTTTTTTGCTAATTTCTTCAAGGGTTTTGGTAAAGCTATGGAACATAGTAATGATACATATCGCCAAGATCGTTAGAAACACAGAAAGTATGCAATGATGAACTATGACAGTTCATTGAATCTTGCAGGAATGCATCTCTATACAAATTCCCTGCATAGCTAACACCTATTTTATAATAATAAGATTCAGAGAAACCGAGGAATGGTTCCAAGGTGCTGACAAACATATTTAATTTTATGGGAAGTATTTTTTTAGTTTTGTTCTTTGCATGGTTATTTAAGGGTTTTGGCAAAGCCATCACCCACACCGACAAAAGAAAGCCACGTACCAACTGGGATAGACTCAGTTATGAACAGAAAGCATGGATTCATGACCATGATAATGGAAGATAATCTGCCAGAAACGAGATAAACAATTCACACTCATAAAACAAGGTAAACAATGAAAAAAGTAATAATGTCATTAGCACTTTTGCTAACAGCTGTAATTTCAGCAAACGCCCAGATTCTCAGAGCAGAGGAACTAGAGAAGTATGCCAAGGAGAAATATGGAGACAAATGGGTAGAAGCTGCCTCTAATCTTGGCAAGCAACTCACTCTTGACAAAAACAACGCCATCGACTATGTACAGGTCATGGAAGCACCTGGCCAAAGCAAGGCACGGCTCTATGTTCTTCTCAATTATTGGTTCACTGCCACCTTCAATGACGCAAACTCTGTGATCAAACTCAATGACAAGGAACTGGGAACCATCATCGCACAAGGTTATGTAGCAGACATCGCACAACACGCAGGTGGAAGCAACGCCTACAACGTGAGCATCAAACCCGTCATCAAGTGTGATATCAAGGACGGAAAGGTGAGAGTTACCTATACTGTACCTTTCTACAGTGTCACCAAGATGGTAGGCGGCGGATGGATGGCAGCTCTTGGAGGAAGCCAGACTCCACCAGTTCGTTCCGATGAAAAGTGGACCTTGGATTCCTGCTTCCCATTTGCAGCCAAAGACTCCCATAAAAAGACATCCTGCAAAGCCTTGATCATGGCACATGCCTACTCAAATGTAGTAATGGACAAGATTGAGGAGTGTATCAAGAATGGTCTTACCGGCAACGAGAACGACAACTGGTAAAAATATAGCGTTTACGAACCTGTTCCTTCGTGGATGCATCCATTCTATCGACAAATCAAGGAGGATTCTTGCTTTAGGAATCCTCTTTTTTAATTTCTAGCCACTACGCAGATAGATGGTGGAGTAATTTATTTGTCCCTGCAGCAGATTTAAGGTTTTGCAAATCTATTTTCTGCAGAACATACTGGGTCCGAGAGGAGAGATTTGTAGAGTTGTTCGTTATATTTACATTATGGTCCAACATTTTAATCGCATAAGCTTTGTCTTTCTGAAAAAATGTAGTACCTTTGCAGAAAAACTCTAGAATATGAACGAATTCAAACTAAATGACTTGCTAGGCCTATCAGACCAAGAGCAATATGAATATAAGCTACATATCGCAAAGTATAACGGCGATTGTCAGCCATTAGACATCTTCATGGATGATTTCAATGAATGGATAAATTGGAATGAATGGCGTGGAGGTAGGGATGATTTCCCTAGACAGTACATATTTTCACTAATAGCAGACTATCACCATACCGACAGATATATCTTTGGAGGTATCTTCGAAATTGTTAAACGCTTCGATGATTGGGTAGAAACGACTCGAGGATATGAAGTTAAGGTTTGTGAGAAATGCAAATCTCTTATCGGTAGGCTCATCGTAGAGAGCGAGGCTTTCAAAACAAGAGGTCGGGCATTCAAAATGGAAAACTACCTTGATTGCTGTAAGGTGTTTGAGATTCTTGAAAAGCCATATCAAGGTGTTGATTTTCCTGGTTACGACAACGTCCTTATAGATTTCTCAACATTGGAGATATTGGTGGCTAACCAAAAGGACGATTGGAGAGTAGCTTTGGAGAATATGAAGGGTATCTATCTCATTGCAGACAAAAATAATGGTAAGAAATATGTAGGTTCTGCCTCTGGTGACTATGGAATATGGTCAAGATGGTGTACTTATGCAAATACTGCACATGGAGATAATGATATGCTAGTAGAACTCATTAAAAAGGAAGGGGTGGACTATGCGCGCAAATATTTCCAACTTTCTATTTTGGAAATATGGCCGATGCACACTCCAACAGATACAATCATCAATAGAGAAAGCTACTGGAAGGAAGTGCTTCTTACAAGAGAATTCGGATATAACAAAAACTGACAGAAATGCCCAAATCCTATATACGACAGATCTCATTCTTGGAATCCTATAGTCTAGCTTTGGAATGTGAACACGTCGTAACAAGCAAGAAAAATTCGGGCAACAGAAGCTGAGCATCCTCCCTATCATCAAATGTGATATCAAGGACGGAAAGGTGAGAGTTACCTATACTGTACCTTTCTACAGTGTCACCAAGATGGTAGGCGGCGGATGGATGGCAGCTCTTGGAGGAAGCCAGACTCCACCAGTTCGTTCCGATGAAAAGTGGACCTTGGATTCCTGCTTCCCATTTGCAGCCAAAGACTCCCATAAAAAGACATCCTGCAAAGCCTTGATCATGGCACATGCCTACTCAAATGTAGTAATGGACAAGATTGAGGAGTGTATCAAGAATGGTCTTACCGGCAACGAGAACGACAATTGGTAAAATACAAAGCGTTTACGAACTTATTCTTTCGTGGATGTATATATTTAATCGGCAAATGTAGGAGGACTCTTCAGGAAAAGGAGTCCTCCTTTTGTTTTTTTGCAGGAAAAAGTTAAATATTCATGGCTACGCAAATAGATTGCGGAGTTATTTATTATCTTTGCACCAAACTTTTAAATGAATAGCTTATGCCAGCAAACAAGAATGCCTTAATAAGGTACAAGACTATAGACAATTGCCTGAGAAACAAGTATCGCCGATGGACTATCGACAATCTGGTGGATGCTTGCAGTGATGCCCTCTATGACATGGAAGGCATCTCTAAAGGAGTGTCATTAAGAACCGTGCAGGCCGACCTGCAGATCATGCGCAGTGACAAACTGGGCTACAATGCCCCTATAGAAGTATATGACGGCAAATACTACCGCTATGCAGACCCCAACTATTCCATCTTCGACATGCCTCTGTCTGAAAACGACTATGAGATCATGAAAGAAGCCGTTGAAATGCTCAAGCAACTGGAGGACTTTGACCACTTCTCGGAAATGGCAGACGTGGTGGGAAGACTGCAAGACAAGCTATCTATTAGCAAAAGCAGCAGAAAGCCCATCATCCACTTTGACTCGATGCCAAACCTCAAAGGACTGGAACTTCTGAACCCTCTCTACAATTACATCGCCAACAAGCAGACGCTTAGAATCATGTATCAGTCTTTCAACGCAAAGGAAGCAAATGAATATATTCTCTACCCTTATTTGCTGAAGGAATACAGAAACAGATGGTTCCTTTTCTGCTCAGTGAAAAAAGACTTGGTCCTGTACAACTTTGCCCTTGACAGAATTGTATCCGTTGAGCCTGTCGATGAACCCTTCAGAGAGAACCCGAAGTTTGATAGCGAGAAGTTCTTTGATGATGTCATAGGAGTGAGCAAGAATATCGACAACAAGCCTCGCACCATCAAGTTCTGGGCTTCCCCTGAGCAAAGCAAGTATATCAAGACCAAGCCCCTTCATCATAGCCAGGAACTGATCAGGCAGAATGAGGACGGCAGCTGCATCTTCAAGATCTCCGTGGTCATCAACTTCGAACTCTACTCCGTCCTCATGAGCTATGGTCCTGGAGTAAGAGTCATCTATCCACGAAATGCGGTAAGCTTTATGAGAGAAAAGACAAAGGAAATGGCAGAACTGTACGAACAGCATACCCATTTCGATGAAGACAACAATTAAAATGCAAAATGATGGAACAAAACAATAATCAGGCAGAGCAGTACGCTAGCCAGGAAAGAATCAGCAAACACCTTCGGGAAATCGAGGAGCAACATCACGTGAAGATCCTGTATGCCGTGGAATCAGGCAGCAGGGCATGGGGCTTCTCATCTCCTGACAGTGATTGGGATGTACGCTTCATCTATGTCCATGAACCAGAGTGGTACTTCCATATCGAAGAGCAAAAGGATACCATCGAACAGATGTTTCCTGATGAAACGGATATGTCGGGCTGGGACCTGAGGAAAGCCCTGCGTCTGTTCAAACGTTCCAACCCTTCCCTCTTTGAATGGCTCCACTCCCCTATCATCTACTGCAAGGACGAAAAGTTCATCAGCGAAATGCAGCAAATGGAAGACCAATACTTCAACAGAGAGAAAGCCATGTTCCACTATAATCACATCTACAAAAAGCATAATGACAGATACATCAAGGACTATGGACTGCCATTAAAGAGATTCCTCTACTACCTCAGAGGCATCCTTGTATGCAAATGGTTAACAGACGAAGGTACCGTACCACCGGTGAGATTCTCAGAACTGGTAAATGCAACTGTAGAAGATACAAGCATAAAGGAGAAAATCGCCCACCTGTTGCAACTCAAAAAGAAAAGCAACGAGCATAACTTGGAACCAGTGGATGAACAGCTCTTCTCTTGGGCACAAGAATGGGCAAAGTTCTACGACAAGAAAGTAGAGCAGATCCACCCAGAGAAAAAGACCTGTCTAGATGACAAGCTCAACAAGCTGATGTACGATACAGTAAACAGAATAACCACGGAAATATCCAACGCCACATCTGTACTGCTGCTCAAATAGTAAAATACGAAAAGACTCAAAGGCACATACCTGCAAATAAACAGAAATGTGGTTTTGAGTCTTCCTGTTAACCTGAAACTTAAAACCAACCAAATCAGAGCAACAGGTAAATTGGAATACCTGAATTATTGACCAATGAAAGGCTGCTAAGACCCTCCTGACCTGATAGCATAACAAAAAGCAGAAAGTCCCTCATAAAAATGTACGGATAGTCACAAAAGTCCCTCATAAAAGTGTGTTAATCTTTCAAAAAGTCCCTCATAAAAATGTGATATATTTTGCTATTTCATTAATTTTCAGTATTTTTGCAGTAAAAAAAGCAATATATGGAAAGATTTATCATGCAAGACCTCATTGCTTGGAAAAACAGAGAGGATAGAAAACCCCTTATTCTGTTGGGAGCAAGACAGGTTGGCAAAACTTATATCTTGAAGGAATTTGGGCAACGTGAGTTTGAAAATGTGG
>OIDN01000038.1_pt1 | contig 43651 bp, 30 predicted proteins | sample 1581581 | NCBI WGS metagenome assembly OIDN01 (sample SAMEA3882535, study PRJEB24775) | human gut metagenome | biome: human-associated habitat; feature: intestine environment; material: feces | place: Netherlands | collected 2009/2010
TGCTTACAGCGTATAGCTGCTTAGCACATTATTGAATTATTAACGAACTATTGTTCCACATTCAACACTCCCTATATTAACACTCCAACTGGATTTCTCCTTCGAATGAGAAGGCTGCAGGCCCTGTCATGTAAACATGATCATCAGCCTCGCTATATTCTATCTGTAGCGTTCCGCCATCCATCACGATACTGCTTTTTCTGCCAGTACGCTTGGTAAGGGCTGCGGCTACGGCTGTGGCACAGGCTCCTGTTCCGCAAGCCATTGTTATTCCGCTTCCCCTTTCCCAAACTCGTGTCCTTATGGCGTCTGTGTCAGTTACTTGTGCAAATTCTATGTTGCATCTCTGGGGAAATGCCTTGTCTCTTTCCAGGATTTTACCATAGTGGGCGATGTCGATGGTGTCGATGTCATCCACGAAGGTAACGAAATGCGGATTACCCATGCAAACATAGGTGCCTTCAAATTTTCTGCCGTCAGCTTCGAGCACCGAAGGGCCTATGAATTGCTCGGGATTTTCAAGTTTGGGTTCCAGCATGTCTACTGTTACCGATTCCACAACTTCTTTATTATCCTGAAGATGAAGTTTCAATATCTTGATACCCGAAAGCGTTTCCAGTCGGATGGTGTCCTTTCGCGTCAATCCTTTTTCGTAAAGATACTTACCGATGCATCGGCTTGCATTGCCGCACATCATCGCTTCTGAACCATCGGCGTTGAAGATGCGCATCGAATAATCTGCTCTTCTGCTGTCTTGCGGCTTTCCGATGAGAACCAGTCCATCGCTTCCTATGCCCGTGTGATAAGCACTCCAGGCAATGGCCGCCTTCTCTGGGTCAGGGATGTCGTATTGTTGGGTATCTACATATATATAATCGTTGCCCGCTCCCTGCATCTTTGTAAAATGAACTGTTTCTTTCATCTGCGTTGTTCTTTATGTTTGAATACTCTTCTTTTATCTCTCATGTCTTATCTCTTTTGAGATTTGACTTTTTGCTAGTCTTTCGAATATTTCGATGACTATTTGTTTGATTTCGGTTGCAAAGGTACGACGATTTGTTGAGATATGCAAGAAAATAAATACAGAAATCTTGATTATTTTTCGCAATCTTACAATTTGTGTTATAAAAATACTTTTTGCCTTACAAATTGTAAGAAGAATATGCTAAGCCTCGATAAATTTAAAATGTTCGACAAAAAGTAAAATCGAAATGTTTTTATTTCCTTTAAAATGCTGACAAAATGTATTAATTTTGCAGCCGAAAACGAACATAGTGTAAAAGAAAAGCTTGATTTGAATAGCAACCAATGAAGGTCCGTTTTCGAAAAGAGACAATCAATAGAAGTATTAACACATTATTAATTATTAAAGGATTATGAAGAAGATTGAGGCAATTATCCGCAAGTCTAGATTCGAGGATGTCAAGAAGGCGCTTTTAGCAGCAGACATCGAGTGGTTCTCTTATTATAATGTAAGAGGTGAGGGTAAAATGCGCCAGGCTCGCATTTACCGTGGTGTGATGTATGATACCAGCAGCATCGAGCGTGTGCTCCTGAACATCGTGGTTCGTGACAAGAATGTGGAGCCTACCATCGCCGCCATCCAGGGCGCTGCACAGACCGGTGAAGTAGGAGACGGCAGAATCTTCGTGATTCCTGTACTCGATACGGTTAGAATCAGAACCGGCGAGCGAGGCGACATCGCATTGTATAACGCTGAGAAAGAGGAATAATTTAAAATGTTGAATGTTAAGTGTTGAATGTTGAATTAGGCATTCTTACTTATCTTTAATAAATATTATTTAGTATTCTAATTTAACTATAAGATATAAGTATGAGCAGTTTATTATTAACTACACTTGATACGGGTAACACAGCGTGGATGATCATGGCCACCATCTTGGTGCTTTTGATGTCAATCCCGGGTATAGCACTTTTTTATGGTGGTTTGGTGCGCCAGAAGAATATTCTCAGCATCCTGATGCAGACGGTTTTCATCGTGGCAGTAGTCAGTCTGATATGGGTAGCCTTCGGTTATTCCTGGGCATTCTCTACAGAATATGCCGATTCGGGCAATCCTCTGGCTTGCGTCATCGGTGGTTTCGATAAATGTTTTCTTTACGGCATCGGCTTGGATGCCATCATGCCTACAGGCATTCCGGAACTCACCTTTGCAATGTTCCAGTGCATGTTCGCCCTCATTACTCCAGCCTTGATTCTCGGTGCCTTTGCCGAGCGCGTGAAGTTCAGCGGATATGTACTTTTCACCATCCTCTGGGTTATTATCGCTTATCTTCCAATGGCCCACTGGGTATGGGGAGGCGGTTTTCTGCAGGAGATGGGAGCCATCGACTTTGCGGGTGGTACCGTGGTTCATATCAATGCCGGTGTAGCTGCTCTGGTCATGGCACTTTGTGTAGGCAAGCGAGATGATTACCGTGCGGGTCATCCTATCACACCTCACAACATCACCTTCGTGTTCATGGGTATGTCATTCCTCTGGTTGGGATGGTTCGGTTTCAATGCCGGTAGCGGATTGGCAGCTGATGGCCTGGCAGCCAACGCCTTCCTTGTAACTCATATCGCAACAGCAGCGGCAGCCACTACCTGGATGCTCATCGACTGGATTGTGAACAAGAAGCCAACTACAGTAGGTGCTTGTACCGGTGCTGTTGCCGGACTGGTAGCCATCACTCCTGCAGCCGGCAGTACCGATATTTTCGGAGCTTTCTGCATCGGTATCATTTCCACCATCGTCTGCTTCTTCATGGTAGCGGTAGTAAAGGAGAAGTTCAAGTATGATGATGCTCTCGATGCCTTTGGTGTTCATGGTATGGGTGGTATTCTGGGATCTATCCTCACCGGTGTTTTCGCCACTCAGTATGTAACAGGAGCCGAAGGTGTACAGGGTGCCCTCTATGGCGACTGGCATCAGCTCTGGATTCAGGTTGTAGCCACCGTGGTAAGCATCATCTATAGCGTAGTAGTTACCTACATTATCTTCAAGGTAGTAGATAAGAGTGTAGGTGTACGTGTAGACAAGCGAGTAGAAGAGGAAGGTCTCGACATCTACGAGCATGGTGAGAGTGCTTATAGCAACTAAGATAGAGAATGAATATATGTATAACACCTTGGCTGTATGTTTTGTATGGTCAAGGTGTTTTCTATTATAATAATGTGTAAACCTGATTTTGCCTAAATTCTTCTTGTTATTTTATCATTTGCCTGCTTTTTTATGTTAAATCTTATAAACGCTTAGTTACAAAATCAATTCTTTTTCTTATATTTGTCAACAAATTAAAGAGTAGACAATTATGATTAATGAATCATTTTCTATAAGATTGCGGGAAGCGCGACAGATGATGGGGCTCAGCATGGATAAACTCGTAGAGCGAACCAACGGAGCCATCACCAAGCAGAGCATCTCCCGATATGAGAAAGGCATCATGCGCCCTAAGCGTGATGCTCTGCAAGCCATAGCCAAAGCCCTCAATATCAGCGAGGAATATTTCGAAGGAACCAATCTCAAGATAGATATGCCTATGCTCCGTACCACCTCCAATGGCAAGTTGTCCGAAGACGAGTTGCAAGCCCTTGAAGCAAAACTCTCGTTTTGGGCAGAGCAGTATCTTACGAAGGAGAAAGAAGCAGGCTTTCCTACCCGGTTCAAGAATCCGGTAAAAGGCACCAAGGTATCAACCCTTGAAGATGCCATCCATGCTGCCGACCTTCTTCGTGAAAAGTGGCATTGCGGTGATGGACCTATCGCCAGTATCCTGAGACTCTTGGAAAGAAAAGGTATCATGATACTTGCTGCAACTCTCCCGGATTATGTCTTCGGAATGAGCACCTGGGCAGATAAGAAGCATCCGTTGATGGTTCTGGATATGCGTCAGAAGAAAACAACAGTAGAACGTCTTCGCTTCACGGCAGCTCATGAGTTAGCTCATCTGCTTCTTGCCTTTCCTGTAAATGCAGAGTTAGATATAGAGAAGCGATGCAATAAATTTGCCGGTTTCTTTCTATTTACTCGGCAAGCTTTAATTGAAGAGATGGGAGGCGAAAAGCGAGATGTGCTTACGCTTGAAGAAATGATAGATCTCAGGGAAGTTTATGGTATTTCAATAGCTGCTCAAGTGCATGCAGCCTGGGATATCCGTATGATTTCCCGTGAACACTACGACTGGTGGTTTGATGAGAAAATCAAGAAGAACAGGTTGGAAGTTGGTTGGGGGGAGTATATATTTCCTGAGACTATCGGAAGAGAGAAGAGGATGGAAGTTAGAACAAGAAAATGACAAAAATGAAAATGGCAGAATTAATATCACATATATATCAAGATAATGTAGGGCGTTGGATTATACAATCTAATGAGGAACATTCTGTTGGTGTAACTAGGCTTGCTTCTCGTTTCGCAGGTGAATTTGGTATGAGTGAATGGGGGAAAGTTTTGGGGCAGCTTCATGATAAGGGTAAGGAATCACATGCTTTTCAGCAGCATATTAAAAAAGAGAGTGGATATGAGCCTGATATTAAAGTTTGTGGTAATTATCACCATGCATTTATTGGTGGAGTTTTGGCACGAAAACTTTATGGTAAATCTGCTGATATTTTCTTCGTTAATCAAATAGTGTCTCATCATACAGGCTTACATAATTATGATGAGATAGAAGGAATTCTTAATCAGGATATTCCAGCAGAAGTTAATATCAATATAGGAAAGGAAAAATTAAATGTACCTGCTTTTAAGATTCAAACTAATGATTTTCATCATTTAGCTCGTATGATGTTTTCATGTTTGGTGGATGCCGACTTTCTTGATACTGAAGCTTTTATGGATAAAGAATCTTCTATGTTAAGACGGAATAAAGCTACGTTATATGATTTGCTGCCTTTACTTGAAAATAAACTGAAGGATTTGAAAGCTAAAGCAGATAATTCTAATGTAAATGCAATAAGAAATCAAGTCCAGCAGCAATGTATTAAAATGGCAGATACTGAAATAGGTTTTTATAGTTTGACGGTACCAACTGGTGGAGGAAAAACTTTGTCTTCTTTGGTATGGGCAATGAAGCATGCTATCAGAAATGGTCAGAAAAGAATTATTATAGCCATTCCATATACAAGTATCATTGTTCAGACGGCATCTGTTCTACGAAGCATTTTTGGAGAAGAGAATGTTTTGGAGCATCATAGCAATGTGGATCCTGAGCATATTAAAGACGAAAGACTTCTGGAGAAAATGAAGTTGGCGACAGAAAATTGGGACTATCCGATAATTGTAACAACTAATGTGCAATTATTTGAATCTATGTTTAGCAATAAGCCATCTGTTTGTAGGAAGCTCCACAATATAGTCAACAGTGTAGTGATCTTAGATGAGGTGCAGACACTTCCGATGGATTATCTTCAACCTGTTGTGGATTCATTGAAAACGTACCATAAACTATTCAATGTTTCTTTCTTGTTCACTACGGCAAGTCAGCCCGTGTTAAGTGGACTTATAGAAGGTTGTAATCCGAGGGCAGCCTTCAAAGGGATTGACCGTATTACAGAAATCATTCCTCGAGAGTTTAAGTTGCATGACAAGTTGCGAAGGGTAAAATTAAGTATCAATAATGAAGGAAGAACTTATGATGAGGTTGCAGAGATGTTGAGCAAGCATAAAAGAGTGCTTTGTATTGTGAATACACGTCGTGATGCTAGAGAACTCTATGCACGTTTGCCTCAAGAAGGGATTACATTACATCTTTCAAAAATGATGTGTCCGGCACATATTAGCGAGACGTTAGAAAAACTCAAAAATGCTCTAAAGGACGATACGAATGAAGTTATTCGTGTTGTCTCCACGCAATTGATAGAAGCTGGAGTTGATATAGATTTTCCTATTGTATATAGGCAAGAAGCTGGACTTGACTCTGTATTGCAAGCTGCCGGCCGATGTAATCGAGAAGGAAAGAATGGTTTGAGTACTACTTATGTCTTTTCTTTGTCTAAAGAGCATAATCTTCCTAAAGGAGAAATGCAGGCTGCAAATTATGCAAGATTAAGTCTTGGTACAGGGATAGATTGGTTTGCTCCAGATGTGATGACATCATATTTCAAGCAATTATATTGCAGAAAGGAATGTTTCGATGTAAAGAATATGAAGCATTATCTTTATAATCCTAAGGAAATATGTTTTGCTACTGCTGCAAAAGAGTTTCAGATGATTGAAGATAATGGTATCAATGTTGTTGTCTGTTGGAGAAATAGTTTCGAGCTTATTCAACAATTATTGGAAAAGGGACCTTCATATATACTGATAAAGAAGCTGTCGAAGTATATCGTAAATATCACTAAGACAGACTTTAAAACTTTGTTAGATATGGGTGTCATTAGTGAGAAAAAAGAGGGACTCTTTGTTGTCGATTATAAACAGCAGTATGATGAACATATAGGCTTGTGCATCGATAATAATTGGGCAAATGAAGTATTAATACAATAAAAATATAATGGTATGGAATATACTGATAAAGAATATTGTTTGGAGGTGTGGGGCGATATGGCTTGCTTCACAAGACCCGAACTGAAAGTTGAACGTGTAAGCTATGATGTGATTACTCCATCAGCTGCACGAGCAATATTCGAGGCTATATTTTGGAAGCCTGCCATTCATTGGCAGATAACCAAGATAGAGGTGTTGAAACCTATCAAATGGACTTCTGTAAGAAGAAATGAGGTGGGGGCGGTAGCTGGTAAATCTGTCATCTTTATAGAGGAAAAACGCCAGCAGAAAAATACTTTGCTTTTAAAAGATGTTGGTTATCGAATTTGGGCAAAGATGGAGTTCCGTTCTGTATTGAAGCGAAAGGCAGAAGGAGATTTGTTTTCTCATGAGCCGGGTAAAGATGAGAATCCGATGAAGTATTATCAGATGTTTGAGCGTAGAGCAAGCAAGGGACAATGCTTCAATCAGCCTTATCTTGGTACTCGTGAGTTCTCTGCCTCTTTCCGTCTCGTTAATCCTGATGATGATACATTGACTCCACCAATATCTGAAGAGCAAGGTGGTACTAAAGACTTAGGAATCATGCTCTATGATATGGACTTTGCTGATAAGAAGAACATCCAGCCAATGTTCTATCGTCCACAGATGAAAGATGGCGTAATTATTGTTCCACCAATTAATAGTGAGGAGATTTTAAAATGATACTAAAAGCATTATATGATTATTATAATAGATGCGGTGATCTTCCAATGCCTGGTATGGAAGAAAAAGAGATTGGTTTCATTATAGTCCTTTCTAAAGAGGGAAGGTTTGTTCGCTTCGAAGATTGCCGTACGGGTAAGAGTCAGGCAAGAACATATCTTGTAAAGAAGCATGTAGGACGCTCAAGTGCAATAGTTGCTAATTATTTGTATGATAATAGTACTTATGTATTAGGGTATGCAGATATGGACAAAGAGGTTGATAAATGTAAAGAACAAGTTGACCTGTTGGAGAAGCAGGCTGCCCAATCGGTAGCTGCTCAAAGTGCATACGAGAAAGCCAAAGAAGAGCTGAAAGAATTAGAGAATAAACGTTCTATTAAAGAGCAAAGTTGTCTAGATGCTTTTAAAAACAAATTAATTTCAATTTTCCACTCCTATCCTGATAGTTATGAGTTGTCTTTAGTCTGTAAGTTCTACCAGCAAGATAAAGATGAAATTCTGTCCTCTATTAAACAAGATAGTTTGTGGGAAGATATAAAAAAGAACTTGTCAAAGAAGTATTCTACATTTTCATTTAGAATTGAGGGTGACTTAAAGATTATTGCAGAAAAAAGAGAACTCTTGCAATTGGATGAAGCTGAGGAGATGAATGGTGAAAAAGATATTTGTTTAATAACAGGAAATAGGGATATTACTGTCGATACGACAAGCGCAACAATGATTCCTGGAAGTCAGGCAACTGCAAAATTAGTTGCATTCCAGGTTAACTCTGGCTATGATTCCTATGGCAAGAAGAAATGTGGTAATGCTCCAATATCTAAAAAAGCAGAATTTGCCTATACCACTTCTCTTAACGCTATGCTGCAAAAAGGTTCTCACAATAAGTTTAGTGTAGGTAATCGAACTTTTGTCTTTTGGGCGTCCTCTAACAGCGAGGCAGCAGAACAGATTGAAGGTAGCCTCTTTGACCTGTTGGGATATATTGAAGAAGAGGTTGATGATCCAAATGCTAAGATAGAGCAAGTGCGCAAAGTATTTACGGCTATATATTCTGGAAGTTTGAAAACATCATTAGAAGACCGCTTCTATATACTTGGACTTGCTCCAAATTCGGCTAGAATAGCCGTTGTATATTGGTCGGAATGTTCTCTGAAAGAATTTGCAGGAAAGATATTGTGTCATTTTAAAGATATGGAAATCAAAGATACTCGTAATGATAAGAAACCATATATGGGAATCAAGAGTATGCTTTCAGCTGTCACTCTTAACGGGAAACAGTCTGAAGCTACCCCTAATCTTCCTGAAGCTATTGTCAAAAGTATCTTCCAAGGAACACCATATCCATTCACTTTATTTTCTGCATGCATTCGCAGAATAAGAGCAGAGGCTGGCAGCAAAGATGCAATTCGTATTGCTCGTATGGCAATCATCAAGGCATATCTCAATAGAACAAATAGTAATAATAAAAAAATAGAAATTATGTTGGACAAAAGTAACACTAATCAAGGCTACTTATGTGGTCGTCTTTTTGCAGTTCTTGATAAGATTCAAGTAGATGCAAATGGAGGTAGCAGCATACGTGAAAGATATATGAATGCTGCCAGTGCAACACCAGCTTCAGTGTTTGCTACAATTCTTAATCTTTCTTCACATCACATGGAGAAGTTGTCGAATCAGGGTAAGAAAATCTTCTTTGAGAAGATGAAGCAGGAGATTATGGATAAGATTCCTGCAACAGGTTTCCCTACACATCTTGATCTTCAAGACCAGGGTAGATTCTTTATAGGATACTACCATCAGAAACAAGAGTTCTTTACGAAGAAAGAGGAAGAAAATAAAGATGAAAATATTAACGATTAAAATATAAGTATTATGGCTGATTTAAAAAATAAAATTGATTTCGTTTACATTTTTGATGTTCAAGATGGCAATCCTAATGGAGATCCTGATGCAGGTAATCTTCCTCGTGTGGATGCAGAGACAGGTATGGGCTTAGTTACTGATGTATGCTTGAAACGTAAGGTCCGTAACTATGTACAAGTGGCTAAAGGCTTGGTTGATGGCTATGATATCTTTATCAAGGAGAAAGCCGTTCTCAACAATGAGATAGATAAGGCACATGATGACTCAGAAGTCAAGAGCGCAAAAGACAAAACGGCAGCAGCTCGTTTATTTATGTGCAAGAACTATTATGATATTCGTACTTTTGGTGCTGTAATGTCTACAGGAAAGAATGCAGGACAGGTAAGAGGTCCTATTCAGCTTACATTTGCTCGCTCTGTAGATTCAATTGCAACTGCTGAACATTCTATTACTCGAATGGCGGTAGCTACAGAAAATGAAGCAGAAAAGCAGAAAGGTGACAACAGAACTATGGGTCGCAAAGCAACTGTCCCTTATGGTCTCTATGTTTGTCATGGTTTTATCTCTGCTAATCTTGCAAAGCAAACAGGTTTTTCAGAGGATGATCTTCAACTATTCTTTGATGCATTGAAGAACATGTTTGATGTTGACCGTTCTGCAGCAAGGGGCTTGATGAGTGCTCAGAAATTAATCGTGTTCAAACATGATTCTGTTCTGGGTAATGCTCCAGCGAATAAATTGTTTGATTTGGTGAAAATTGAGAGAAATCCTGATACGAATCCGGATGCGGTACCAAGATCGTTTAACGATTATAAGGTTACAATAGATATGGACTCTGTCCCTAGCGGTGTAACAGTTGAAGAATTGATTTAGTATCATCATGTATACTGAAGACGAAATGCTCATGTTGTCGGGGATACAGCACTTTATGTTCTGTCCCCGGCAATGGGCTTTGATTCATATCGAGCAACAATGGGCAGAAAATAAACTGACGACAGAAGGGCAGATTCTACACAAGAACGTAGATAATCCCTTCTATCGTCAGAAAAATGGTGATGTTATCACACTTCGCTCCCTCCATATTGCCTCTAAAGAATTAGGATTGTATGGTATAACTGATGCAGTAGAACTTGTTCCAACTGATTCTTCAGAAGATGCTATAACTCATAATCGCTACAAAGGATATTGGAAACCATACCCTGTGGAGTATAAAAGAGGTCATCATAAGCCTGATGAAAGAGATGAAGTACAATTGGCTGCCCAGGCAATGTGTCTCGAAGAAATGTATGGTATCCATATTCCATACGGTGCATTGTATTATGATGAAGTAAAACATAGAGAAACAATTTCTATTTCTGAGTCATTAAGAAGTACGACTATTCAATGTGCCCGTCAGATGCACGAGGTATTTAAAAGCGGTATCTTGCCAAAAGCTAACAAACAGCACCATTGCAAGAATTGTTCTCTGGTAAATCTCTGTATGCCAGAAATGAGTGATTGTACTCTAGTATCAACCTATTTAAACAAAAATCTATATGAGGATATTACTTAATACATTATACGTGACCACACCTGAAGCCTACCTAAGTAAAGATGGGTTGAATGTTGTGATATCTGTGAAGCAAAACGAGATATTCCTATCCATAATATAGAGCAAATTATTACTTTTGGTTATATGGGGGCAAGTTCAGGATTGATGAAACTGTGTGCAGATAATAACGTTTCTCTAACCTTCCTTTCACCACAAGGAAGATATATCAGCCGTTCGCAAGGTCCGACTAGGGGAAACGTTTTGCTGAGAAAAGCACAATATAAGAATTCTGATGAACCTAACTATGCTCTTCATCTCAGTAAACTTTTCATAGGAGGAAAAATCCAAAACTATCGTAATATCTTGCGTCGCTTTATTAGAGACAATGGAGATGATGAGGCTATAGAACGTGTTTGCGAGGAACTGCTTCGGTGCAAAAGAAGAGTTTTGAATGCTGAATCTATAGATAGTGTGAGAGGAATAGAAGGAGAAGCTGCCACTGCTTATTTTGGTGTATTCTCACGCCTTCTTCTAAATCAAAAAGAAGATTTTGTATTTGAAGGTCGCAATCGTCGTCCACCAAAAGATGCGATTAATGCGATGTTATCTTTCGTATATACTCTTATATGTAATGATATGACATCGGCTTTGGAGACTGTAGGCTTGGATCCGTATGTAGGGTTTATGCATACTTTAAGACCAGGGCGTGCATCTTTATCTTTGGATATGATGGAGGAGTTGCGAGCATATTTGGGTGATAGATTGGTTCTATCTTTAATCAACAGAAAACAGATTACCATCAAAGATTTCGTCAAGCAGGGTGACGAAGGTATCGTCATGACAGACTCGGGGCGTAAGATTATATTGTCTGCTTGGCAAAACAGAAAGAAGGAGCAGATTATTCATCCTTATTTAAATGAAAAGGTAAGTATAGGTCTTCTTCCTTATGTTCAAGCAATGTTGTTGGCGAGATTCATTCGTAAGGATATTGATGATTATCCAGTATTTTTAATCAAGTAGTGTATGTTTGTATTGATTACTTATGATGTAAACATTACCTCGGCTCATGGTGCGAAACGTTTACGCAATGTAGCCAGGGCGTGTTTGAATTACGGAAAGAGAGTTCAAAACTCTGTTTTTGAGTGTATTTTGACGGAATCTCAGTTTTTCGTATTAAGGGACCAGTTAAAAGGGATTATTGATACTGAACAAGATAGTATTAGGTTCTATATTCTTGGGAAAAATTGGAAACGTAAAGTTGAGACTTTGGGTAAGGATATGGGGCTTGACTTTACTGGTGAGCTTATCATTTAATGTATGAGGGTGCGAACCTATAGTATTGCAAAATACCCTATAGTTTCGCACCTTCTTAAAATCAGTGACTTACAAATATTATGCCTTTTATAATATTTTACGTGTAATTATTTTGCCATCTTTCGCAAAATAATTATCTTTGCATCATGATATTCAGCTATTTGCTGAATATGCAGTCACACCCTTCGTGGGTGTGTGGATTGAAACTTTACATTCATATACGATAGCATTAAGAGTGGTTCGTCACACCCTTCGTGGGTGTGTGGATTGAAACGAGATTATAGTTACGCTGCATCCAATTATACAAGGTCACACCCTTCGTGGGTGTGTGGATTGAAACGATGAACTCCTGGAGGCTGGTGATATAACCAGAGGTCACACCCTTCGTGGGTGTGTGGATTGAAACTTGATATTGATGGTGTATTGAATAGTGGTGATTGGTCACACCCTTCGTGGGTGTGTGGATTGAAACCGGAGGTGTCCGCAATATGCCCAGGCACTCCCCGGTCACACCCTTCGTGGGTGTGTGGATTGAAACGTCCTGCTGTGACTCATCTGCTGCGCTCTGCTCAGTCACACCCTTCGTGGGTGTGTGGATTGAAACATTTGTCTGATACCATGCAGTAAAATCCTCAGAATGTCACACCCTTCGTGGGTGTGTGGATTGAAACTGATACTCAATACCCCGTTTATCAGTCATTCGTTGTCACACCCTTCGTGGGTGTGTGGATTGAAACCTCCACATCTTTAAGCAATCCCCAGAATAGCAGAGTCACACCCTTCGTGGGTGTGTGGATTGAAACCTTCTTCACCGAGGATGAAAGTGTGAACGACATGTCACACCCTTCGTGGGTGTGTGGATTGAAACTGCTATCGTTCAGCGTGATGAGGAGTTTGCCGAGGTCACACCCTTCGTGGGTGTGTGGATTGAAACTCAGTTTATTGACGAAATTAAACAAATTGCAAAGTCACACCCTTCGTGGGTGTGTGGATTGAAACATGTTCCGTCTTGCTCGTCCTACCATGTTGGTATTGTCACACCCTTCGTGGGTGTGTGGATTGAAACAGCAAGCAATAGATAATTATCGCAAAAAATAAATAGTCACACCCTTCGTGGGTGTGTGGATTGAAACGTATGACCAATTGTTGGCTTTTAACACTAAGCTGTCACACCCTTCGTGGGTGTGTGGATTGAAACTCCAGTCGTGTTGGCTTCGCTGTGTCTGTGCTTGTCACACCCTTCGTGGGTGTGTGGATTGAAACCGATGATGTCTGCCGTCCACCTGCAGAATGCCATGTCACACCCTTCGTGGGTGTGTGGATTGAAACAAGAGTCAAGTACACCGCAGTGTATACACTATCAAGTCACACCCTTCGTGGGTGTGTGGATTGAAACGAGAATAAATCAGTAGAAGAATATCAAGAAGTTACGTCACACCCTTCGTGGGTGTGTGGATTGAAACACGAACAGATAGTCTCGCTTTCCGTTCTTCGCATGTCACACCCTTCGTGGGTGTGTGGATTGAAACCCCGATGCTCGGTCTTGCCGTTGCCGCAGGATCCGTCACACCCTTCGTGGGTGTGTGGATTGAAACTCCGTGTTGTCGGTCTTGATGGCTGCGAGTTCTGGTCACACCCTTCGTGGGTGTGTGGATTGAAACTAAATAATTGGTACACAACGTGTAACACCCAGTTGTCACACCCTTCGTGGGTGTGTGGATTGAAACCTTTAGCTTACTGTCTGCTATTTATAGATATCGGTCACACCCTTCGTGGGTGTGTGGATTGAAACATTTTGCAATGTTGCTAGTCCTTTAGACTAGCAGGTCACACCCTTCGTGGGTGTGTGGATTGAAACTTAATCGTTTGATAAAACGCTGCACATCAGGATAAGTCACACCCTTCGTGGGTGTGTGGATTGAAACTACCATTGCAAGTGGTTATCAGCAGTTTGGAAAGTCACACCCTTCGTGGGTGTGTGGATTGAAACTAGTTTTTCGTTGTTGCTATAATATTACTATAAGTCACACCCTTCGTGGGTGTGTGGATTGAAACCATCCTTCGGAATTCCGGACGATGCAGCCGTTCTGTCACACCCTTCGTGGGTGTGTGGATTGAAACCTAAGAATGATGTAGGCATCGTTGTTGAAGTTATGTCACACCCTTCGTGGGTGTGTGGAATGAAACAGAAAACAGATTTTATTTTCTGAGCCCACTTGAAAAAGTCATTTTTACGAAAACGTGCCATTGATTGTCAATAAGTTACAATGACAAAAAATATGATTCGGGACTTCTTTAAGTGGACTCAGTTTAGTATTATACAGCAATCTCTAGTTATAAGTGTTCAGAATGTGTCTCCTCCTGCCACAGCATTTGACTCCTTCGGTCACCGCATTCGACTCCTCCAGCCACCGCATTCGACTCCTCCAGCCACCGCATTCGACTCCTCCAGTCACCGCATTCGACTCCTTCAGCTATCGCATTCGACTCCTTCAGCTATCGCATTCGATTCCTTCAGCTATCGCATTCGTCTCCTTCAGCCACTGCATTCGACTCCTTCAGCTATCGCATTCGTCTCCTTCGGTCACTGCATTCGACTCCTTCAGCTATCGCATTCGTCTCCTTCAGCTATCGCATTCGACTCCTTCAGCTAATGCAGCCGTCTCATTCAGCTAACTCTGTCGTCTCCTTCAGCCACCGCAGCCGTATGTGTCAACTCAATGAAGTAAATGAACTCGTGAAATGAAGTAGATGAAGTCGTGAAATGAAGTGGATGAGTTCGCATAATGAAGTTCATGATTTCTGCACAATTGTCAATACATGCAAATGGTAAAGCAAAAAGTGGTTTACTCCTACCTTTATGATTCTTATACGAAAATGTTTTTCTGTTTTTATTGCCACATCTGTCACCAATGCATTTAACTCTCTGATTATAAGTGAATAATGCGTGGCAGTAAGCGGTATTTCTGTTGCCACCTAATGCCACGCATTGCCACACTCTTTTTATGAGAAAATGAGATGGAAAGTGTGTAGGTTATTTCCTAACTACCAGATACTCAGTACCAAATCTTGTTCTCCGGTTCTTCAAACCTTCTATATTCTGAAGCTCTCTGCCCAATTTCTGTATACTCGAAATCTGGAGAGAAGAGCCGAATTTCTGCTTCAAAATGTCGAAAATGGCGGCTGCCATCAGATATTCGCCATTTTCCGGGGTACTTGCAGGCTCGAAAACCTGCAGAAAACATTGCTTGATAGGGGAAATCTGTTCAAATTGTCTGTTATATTGCATGATGATGGCGGTTTCCTTGGCGTCGAAATAGGATTTTTCGCCACGCTCCAAAGCTTGCATCGCCTGCGCATAAAGTTGCTCATAGTTCAGTCTGCCACTCACATCGATAGGTCCCGTCAGTTCTACTCCCAGGAAACGGCGGTTGCCGGATGGGTCGGAAAGAATATCGGTCATGTTGCTCGTGGCGATGAAGGAGGCTAGACGAGGAAATTCCTGTACATGACTTCCGTATGGCGGCTTGATTTTCACCGTAGGCAACTGCAGCAGATTCTTCAGAAATCCCTGCTGCACCTGTGGGGAAATCTGATTGAATTCATCGAGATTGATGAGCAGAAATTGTGACATCGCCTGCAATACCTGACGCTTTTCTGAGAGAATCATGTTGTCGGTGAAGCCCCACGACAGTTCGGTAGGGATGAGACGGCGGCAGAAAGTGCTCTTGTTGTAACCTTGCTTGGAAATGAGCAGCGGCATGGTACTGTTGCCATATTGACGGCGATACATGCCGCGCCACTGGTCAACCATTCCCAGAAACCAGGTGTAAAACCAGTCTTCCCAATGAGAATTGTTGGTGGGTACGGTTCGTGCCAGGGCACGGATGCGGTCCTTGCCGTCCCATTTTCCCAGACAGTCATAGAGATAGGACTCTATTGGGCTGTAGTTTCTGATGCGGTCTGACTCTAGAAAATTCCTTACATCCTTGATGCTTACGTGGATGTCAGCTATCTGAACATCCAGCGTCATGCTTTTCTGCACGCGGGCATCCACCGGTCTGAAATCGTCAACCCATGAATTGTTCGGGCGGTATTCGGTATATTTCATCACGGTATTGTAACGGAACTGGTACCGGCTCTCCAGGTATCTGATCATCTGCAGAATTTCGGCACGGCCTTTTCTGCCTGAGGCTGATTTCTCCGTCTTCCTGTCTTTGGAATGGGTATCGTAAGCGGTGCCCACTATCTGGCGGAGTTTCTCTTCTGTCACATGTCCCCAGTTGTTGCGGCGGATATGGATGAAAGCTTCTTCTTCGCTGAGGCCCATGTTGCAGAGCTTGATGGCGATGGCTGAGAAACCGGCAAGGAACCGGTCTTCATCGTTCTGCCATGAGATGTTGGCTTTTTTCATCTCTTCCTTCGTCTCTTCTGCTGCCTTACGGTAAAGAAACTCATAGTCATCGTATGTCTTCAGATCGTCTACATTCTTAGGGGCTGAGGCAACCTTCTTCATATTTTGGGAGATGCGCATTGCCACTGCCTTGCTGTTATAATAAGGAGAGGCATCCAGCGTAAGCATGAAGTTGGATGCCAATGATGGCTTTTCGGGTTTGATGGCTGCCTGTACCTGCGACTGGTAGAGCGTCTTTACCTGTTCGTAGGCAGACTGGTAGAGTAAGTCGGCGTCGGCTTCTTTTGTCGGGATTTTTCCTTCTTCGTTGCAGATGCTTACGAGCACGATGAGGCTTCTGCCGTCGGCTCCTTCGAAGGCAGCGAAGGTCATCGGCAGCAGACTGACCGTCTTCTTGACGGCATCTTTTTCCTGGTCCGACATGAGGTTGATGAAGTGGAGCATCACCAGCCCGTTTGATTTCTGGAAGACGAGATTGCCGCTTTCATCCTTGTTGAATTCTGCGGCTGGATAAACGTGCTGCCATTCCTTGATGCCTTTGTAGTACTGGTAATCGGCCTCCATGAGCGGCACACTCATTCTGAAATTGGTGACACTCAGTTTGGCATCATCTTTAGCGATGCGCTCCAGAAACCGTTCTATGGTTTTCGAACTGACCATCAACTTGTTCTGTTTGTTGATTCTTGTAATAGTAAACTTCATATTTCTGCTAATTTATTGATAGGGTGATACTTAGGATTGTCGATGACTTTGCCCAGCTTTGCCCAAGGCGTTGGGCAAATGTGCCCAGCTACGCCGGTCATTCGTGACCATCGTGTCGGTCATCCGTGCTCAATTGAAGCAATAGTTCCATGAGTTGTAAACATCTCCTTTAGCGAAGTAGAGTCTGACTAAATCTGCTTGTGTCATAGGTTTTTGGAATTAAAATTATATAAAAAGTGGTTTCACAGGAGTCGTAAGCTTCTAGGTGGAATCGGCAGGAATTTTTCCTGTTGGTTGCAAAAATACAAAAAAATGTTCGAAACCGCAAGCCTTTTTCTCCACTTTTTTAATGTTTTTCTCCTGGAAAATTAAGTATTCCTCTGCTTTTTCGCTGAGAATCCCCCGCTTTTCGCCCGAGTGTGGCAATAGGTGGCAATAGGTGATAATAGAAAATGCCCTTATTGCAACGCTAAAATGGCTAAAAACCAATTGGTTAACTTGGAGCGTGGCAATAGTGGCATTAGTTTTAGAAAAACTTTCTCATACATAGACTTTCCTCTTTTACTAATAAATGTTATATTCCTGCCATTCCTTTTCCAAATCATTTGTTTTCTCCCGAATTTACAGTACTTTTGCAGAAAGTATCTAATTAAAGATTAAAAGTGTGATTTATAATAAGGTATAGATTATGCAATACAAGAATATCATATTTGATTTGGGTAATGTCCTGGTGAAGCTCAATCCGGAAGGATGCATCGGGGCTTTCAAGGCGATAGGACTGGGGGAACTGGCTAATCCGAATCCTCAGAGTGAGGGGATGAAGCTGATGAGTAAACTGGGTGTTGGAATGATTACCACCGAAGCATTCTGTGATGCTTCCATACCTTCCAGAACGTGAAGTTCGATGATTGGCTTTCACTTCGATTCTGACGGAAATGTCAGAATCGAAGCTTTTATTAAAAGGCATCAGAATGATTTGTCAAATGGTGTCAGGCAGGCATAGAGCGGAACGTTGATCATCCAGTCTTGATCCTTGTAGGGAAGCATAGAGTAGCGAAGTCCCTTTAGTTGCGGATTGTTGGTGATGAATGTTCTGAGAGATTTCGCCTTAACGTTCACCTCTGCCTTTACTTCTATCGGTATAACCCTGTCGTGCCATTGGGTCAGGAAATCAATCTCTATTGTGGAGTTATCCACAGCATGATAGTATAATGGAATATCCTGGCTTTTCAGCTGGGTGAAGACATATAGTTCTGTAAAGGCACCTTTATATTCAGAGAAAATGCCATCGCCCACCAGCATCGATTCTGCTGAAGTCTCTGCCATCGCTCCCATCAGTCCCACATCGAGCATGAAGAGTTTGAAGGCGTTCAGGTCTTCATAGAATTTGAAAGGGAGGCGTGGGGTATTGACTCTCTGAACCTTATATGCCAGTCCTGCATCTATCAGCCATTGGATGGCCAGTTCGAAATCTGCGGCTCTGGCACTTTTCTTTACGGCTCCATAGATGAACTTCTTGTTCTCTTTGGCAAGTTGGGCAGGGATACTGTCCCACACCATATTAATGCGAGGCACTTCTCTATCTGGTGCGTGCTTCGAGAAATCTCGGCGATAGTCTTGTATAATCTGCTTTTGGATGGAACGGACTTCCTGTAGTCCCTTCTGCTCTACATGGGCGAGTACGGCGGCTGGCATTCCTCCTACATAATAATATTGTCGCAGCAGGCTGATCAATTCTGTTTCCAGTAAATTGATGACGTTCCAATTTCCTTCTTTCAGGATGCTTGCCATTTTCTCTTTTCCCATGGCATCGAGGAATTCGATGAAGTTCATCGGGTAGAGACGCAACTCTTCCACTTTTCCTACTGGATATGATACCCCGCTATGGAGTGATATTCCCAGCAGGGATCCTGCCACGATGATATGAATATCAGGAGCATCCTCGCAAAAGAACTTTAAAGTTTCTAATGCTTTAGGACAATCTTGTATCTCATCGAGTACCATAAGTGTATCGTTGGGGGTAATATCTACCTGGCTGATGGCGGAGAGTGCCATCAGTATATCAGCTGTTGTGCCGCCTTTTTCAAACACTTCTGCTGCCTTCTGATTTCTGTCGAGACTGAAGAATGCAAGTTTTTTATATTCTCTTTTTCCAAATTCTTGCAGGATATAGGTCTTGCCTACTTGTCTTGCTCCGTTGAGAATCAGAGGTTTATGGTTTTGCTTGTTCTTCCATTCTACGAGTTTGTTATAGATGCTTCTTTCCATGATTTACACTTTTTCTAACGAATAATCGTATGAATTCCGCACTTTTTCTGACGAATAATCGTATGAACTTCACACTTTTTCTGACGAATAGCGGAGCAAAGATACACTTTTTCTAACGAATAACCAAGGAAAAGGCCGACTTTTTCTCTTTTTCCTTTAAAACTTAATATTTGTTATACATTGTGGTTTATTCGCTTTTTCCAATAAAATGTTATACCTTTGCCAACTCATAATAACTAACAAATAATATCAAAATGAATTTTTACAAGACATTAGGACTGAAAAACAGTCGTATCGACGTGGCTGATGCCTTGCGAGGATTGGCAGTGGCAGGTATTATTCTCTATCATTCCGTGGAGCATTTCAATATGTACGATGGAAGCATAGAGCATGCTTATACGCTGGGGTGTGATGATTGGATGGCAGATGTGCTGGCATTGCTGCTGTCGGGAAAGATGTATGGCATTTTTGCCCTGCTCTTCGGATTGAGCTTCTTTATTATGAATGATAACCAGCAGCAGCGGGGAAATTGCTTTTCTGGAAGATTCGCCTGGCGAATGTTCCTCCTGGCAATGCTCGGTATCGTGAACACCGCCTTCTTTGATGGCGATATCCTCTTCTCCTATGCCATCTATGGACTGGTTCTCATCCCATTGAGTTATCTTCCTACCAAATGGCTCTGGTGGGTGGTTGCCTTCCTCTTTATCCAACCGGTAGAAATCTACTCCCTCATTTCGGGATGGCAGGTGGATGCATCGGCATTGAGTGAGGTGTATGGAAATATGTATAATGGTCATCAGCACGGCACCTTCCTGGAGAATGCCTACAGTAACCTGCGATACGGACAGGTGGCTACCTATTACTGGTGCCTGATGAAGGGAAGACATACGCAGACCATCTGCCTTTTCGTACTCGGAATGCTGGTGGGCAGAAAGCGTTGGTTCTATAATGAGAACAACAACCTGGCTTTGTGGAAGAAGGTGCTGGCGGTTTCCATCCTGGTATTGATTGTGGGTGGCATCGCTGATGTGCGCCACATGGAAACATGGAACAATTGGCTTTATCCTATCTACAACTTCTTCATCCTCTCGTTTGTAGTATCAGGATTCGTTTTGTTGTGGTACGGAAAGGAATGGTTCAGAAAGGGATTGTCGTTCCTGCGCCAGTTTGGTAAGATGAGTCTGACCAACTATTTCCTCCAGTCTATCATCGGTTGCGGACTGTTTGCATATTATGGCTTCAATCTCCAGACGAAGCTCGGCATCACCTATGCTTTCTTTGTGGGCATCGCCATACTTATTAATGCGGCTTATCAGAAGGTAAAAGTAGTTATAGGCATATACTTCTTTTACTAATAAATGTTATATTCCCACCATTCTTTTCCCTAATCATTTGTTCTCTCCCGAATTTACAGTACTTTTGCAGTAAGTATCTGATTAAAGATTAAAAGTGTGATTTAAAATAAGTTATAGATTATGCAATACAAGAATATCATATTCGATTTAGGTAATGTCCTGGTAAAGCTCAATCCGGAAGGATGCATCGGGGCTTTCAAGGTGATAGGAATGGGGGAACTGGCTAATCCGAATCCTCAGAGTGAAGGGATGAAGCTGATGAGCAAACTGGGTGTGGGAATGATTACCACCGAAGCATTCTGCGATGCAGCCCGTGAGTTGACAGGAGCAGATGTGACGAATGAAGAAATCATCGATGCTGCCAACAAGATGCTGGTGGAGATTCCTGATGAGAAAAAGGAGCGACTCCTGCAGTTGAAGAAGGCTGGTTATCGCCTCTTTCTCTTGAGCAATACCATTGATATACACTGGGATTATTGCGTGGAGCATCTCTTCCCTTATCAGAACCATGGGGTAGAGGATTATTTCGAGCACTGTTTCCTCTCTCAGCGAATGCATTTGGCTAAGCCTGATGCCCACATCTATGAGGAGGTAATCAGGCAGGCGAACATCAATCCCGATGAAACTCTCTTCATCGATGATCTGAAGGAAAACTGTGAGGCTGCCGAGAAACTGGGCATCCATACCTTCCAGAACGTGAAGTTCGATGATTGGCTTTCACTTCGATTCTGACTTCTTATCATCTGACAGGAATCCCTATCTTGTTACACACATAATAAAGCGAGAAAAATGATATATATAAATTATTGCCACAAAAACAACATATCCGATAGCAAAATGTCATTTTCAAGGCTAAAAACAAGTGGTTGACCCATATCAAGAAAAACATATTGCAATGATATTTCTCGGCAAAAGATGCCGTTATTCAATAAAAAAGTGTTAACTTTGCACTCGTGTTTAAGGAATAACAAATAATAAATTTTAAAAAGGTTAATAATTATGATGACTATTTTTACAATGGCTTTCGCCGCAGTTATGTTTTCAGGTATGGTTCTTTGCATGGGCATGTTCTTGAAACACGTAGTAAACTCAATTCCAGAAATGACTAACATGAGCCATTCTGTTAGCTTGAGCAAGTAAGAATAGAACATACGATATACATAATATATATATGTGAATCACTTTAGAAATAGAGAGAGATTTATATAAAGATGAGGGTGCGTCATAAGTCTGTGACGCACCCTCTTTTATTTTTTATTTATCCTTTCTGAATATCTTATCCACGACTATAGCAATGGCGCCATCGCCGGTTACATTGCAGGCGGTGCCGAAACTGTCCATCGCGATATAGAGGGCTATCATAAGTGCTTGCATATCAGCATTGAAACCTAAAACTGAGGCTAGCGGACCTAGCGCTGCCATGACGGCTCCTCCCGGAACTCCCGGAGCTGCTACCATGCAGATGGCGAGCACGAAGATGAAGTTGAGAAAGAGAGGAAGATTGCAAGGCATACCATTGATGAGACAGATGGTGAGCGCACAACAGGTAATCTTCATCATTGATCCCGAGAGATGGATGGTGGCACAGAGCGGAATGGTGAATCCGGCAATGCCATCGGTGACGCCGTTTTTCAAGGTCTGCTTCAGAGTTACCGGAATTGTGGCTGCTGATGATGATGTGCCAAGTGCCGTGAAGTAGGCTGGCAACATGTTGAGCAACAGCTTAAAAGGATTCTTATGGGACAAGCCGCCAGCCAACAGATATTCGTAAAGTAAGATGACGATATGAAGTACGAGAATGACGAGGATAATCTGTGCGAAGACCAGCAGGATATGGTAGGCTTCGCCGGAGAAAGTCATGCCCAGGAAGATGCCGAAGATATAAAGGGGCAGTAGGGGAATGATGACTTTGGCAATGACACCTGATACGATTTCCTTGAATTCCTGAAAAACGTTCTGCATGGTGCGGCTGCCTTTGTGGGCAATGCCCAGTCCGGCAATGAACGAGAAAACGAGGGCACTCATCACATCTACCATGGCAGGTATCTTGATTTCGAAGAAGGGTTTGAGTTCTTCGGCCTTATCTACTGCCACATGGGCAGAATTTGCAATCATGTGTGGGAAGAGTGCCGAGCCGGTGCCATAGGCTAGCAGACCAGCCAGGATGGTGTCGGCAAAGGCGATGCCCACAGTGGCAAGGAGGAGTTTTCCGGCTCCGTGACCGATGTCGGCAATGGCTGGTGTTACGAGACCGATGATGATGAGCGGTATCATAAAGCCCAGAAACTGGCTGAAGATGCCGTTGAAGGTGAGAAACGCTCTGACGGCCGCTTCATTGAAGAAATTGCCGAAGATTACACCCAACAGGATGGCAATGATGATTCTTGCCAATAGTGGCATTTTGATTCTTTTCATATTCGTAAAATTGCTTTTTGCCTGCAAAGGTACGATATTTCTGACTTTTTTCCAAGTATTTTGCTGTTTTTTTAGAATCTGTCATGCTTACTGTACAACTTTCATGATGTTCGAAGGTGGGCGCTGCGACATGAGTTCCTGCTTCATGTAATCCATGTAGGGCGCTACATGCTGATAATAATGGTAATAACCCGGACAGAGATAGTTGAGACCGGAATCGCCATACTTATCTTTCATGAAGCGGTTCTTTGGGCATTCTCCATGACAGGCAAACTCCATGTCACACTCCTTGCACTGGCGGGGAAGAGAACTGTGTTTCAGACGGCTGAACTCCTGCTGCTGCTCACCATAAAGCATGTCGATGAGCGAATGGTCACGGATATTGCCCAACTTATACTCCGGAAAAACAAAGTGGTCGCAGGAATAAACATCGCCATTGTGCTCCATCACTCCCGCATGACCGCATTCCTTGGAATAAGCACAGATGCCGGGAGAAATACCCATCCAGTTTGCCAGTGTGCAGTCGAAAATCTCAACGAAGATTTTGCCCACATCTTCCCGAACCCATTCATCGAAAATTGCACAGAGAAAGTAGCCCCACTGCTCCGGCGCAACCGATGCCTCGCTCAGAGAAATCTCATCCTTGTCGGCAAGACTTGCCAGGGTACGGCCATCCTCATGTCGGGTCAGTCGCTCAACGATAGGTGTGAACTGCAGAAATTGACAGCCGTTTTCCTTGAAGAAGCGGTAGAACTCCAGCGGATGATTGGCATTATAGGCATTCACCACCGCCATCGCATTCCATTCTACCCCGTGTTTCTTCAGCAGTTTGATGCCTTGCATCACCTTCTTCCACGATGGTTTTCCCGCAGTCGTCAGCCGGTAATGGTCATGATCAGGCTGCGGACCATCGATAGAGATGCCTACCAGCCAATGGTTCTGGGCGAAAAACTCGCACCATTCATCGGTCAGCAACGTGCCGTTGGTCTGAATTACGTTGTCGATGCGCCTGCCTCCAGCATACTTTTGCTGTAGGGATAAAGCCTTGCGGTAGAAGTCGATGGAGCGCAGCAGAGGCTCGCCACCATGCCAGGTGAAGAGCACCTGGTTCATGGTTTGCGCCTCAATATATTCTCGGGTAAACTGTTCCAGCATCTCATCGCTCATCAGATGTCGCTGAGCAGTGGGGTAGAGTTTGTTCTTCTCCAGATAATAACAGTATTTGCATGCCAGGTTGCAATGGGCACCCGCAGGCTTCAGCATTACATACAGTGGCTTGGCAAAGGGATTTGCTATGTTGTCGTTCATCATTTTTTCTTGAATCTAGTTGTAATCTCTATCTCTCTGTAACCGGGAGAGAAAATCAGAACTTTGGCAGCGTAATTTCGAAATCCTTGCTGTCTCGATGCTCCTTTCTGATGGCAGCCAGGAGTTCGGTAAGAATCTTAGGATGTTCTGCCGCCACATTATGGTCTTCGTGGATATCGGAAGCCAGATTATAGAGCCGCGGCTCGCCTTTTACTACCACCAGTTTCCAGTCGCCCTTTCTCACGCCAATCTGGTCGGTTTCGTGAAATTCCCAGTACAGGTAATCGTGATGTTTCTGCTCTGCATCCTTGCCCAGAAGGGTAGGAGCGATAGAGATTCCGTCGAAACCATCTCCAGCCAACTTTCTGTTGGTATAACGCTTGGCAAAGTTTCTGATGCCAGCCAAATCGCAGAAAGTAGGCAGCAGGTCGTAAAAGGCAAACTGGGTATCGTTCACCGCTCCTGCCTTGATATGCTCAGGCCACCAGGCGATAAATGGTATGCGGATGCCGCCTTCGTAGCACTGGCGCTTCAGACCTTTCAACTTACCGTCGCGACCGAAGAACTCTGGGTCGGCACCACCTTCTTCATGTGGTCCGTTATCTGAAGTAAAGATGACAACGGTATTCCTGTCGAGTCCCTTCTCCTTCAGCTTGGCGAAGATTTCGCCCACATACTGGTCCAGTCGGGTAATCATTCCGGCAAACTGTGCATGGGTATGAACCGCAGCGTTGTATCTCGAATCTTCCCATCCGCCCCAGGTTTTATCGGTAAAGAACTGTTTCTGGTAATTCTCTAGAATAGAGTCTTCCGGCTGGGCTAGTTCGGCATGCGGCAGGGTATAGGTAAGGAATCCTACGAAAGGATGTTCCTTATCCTGTCTGTCAATCCATTCCAGTGCCTTGTCGTGGATGATGCGGGCAGAATACTGTTTGCGCTTGAAATAATCCTTGCCGAACATCGGATGCTGGATGTTCTGTTCCATTACCTCTCTTACCACCGCTGTATCTCCCATTGCACGACTGTAGCGGTTCAGGAAGTTAGGATAATAGAGATGAGCCTGAAACTGGCAGATATAGCCATAGAATTCGTCCACGCCACGCTTGTCGGGAGTAGAAGCCGAACCTTCATATCCGCCAGCCCATTTCCCGAATACGCCGGTTCTATATCCTTCGTTCTTCATGATTTCGGGCAGAATCTTATGCTGCGGGTCGTAAGGTTCCTGTCCTACGACAGAATACTCCTCGTTGTTGCCATATTTTACCATTGGCACACCTCTCCAGTATTCCTTGTTTCCACGCACATGTGTATGTCCCGTATGCTGACCCGTCATGAGGGTAGCTCTCGACGGAGCCGAGACGGGAGAACCGGCATAAGCCTGGGTGAATCTCATTCCCTCCTGTGCCATCCGGTCTATATTAGGCGTGTGGATATAAGGTTGGCCGTAGCAAGCCAGATCGCCATATCCCATGTCGTCACACAGTATGAAGAGAATGTTGGGTGGGGTGTTTTGGGCGAAGAGAGATAGCGGCAAGGCTTGGAGGGCAGCCATCGCCAGCAAAGATCGGTTGAAAGGTTGATAATTATTAGCCATAATGTTTTGTATTAAGTTATATCTTGCAAAGGTACGCTGAATATTCGTAATTACCAAAAAATTCGGGATATTTCTTAAGAGTATTTCTCTTATTCTTCATAAAGAAACAGTGCCCTTCCTGTTTTACAACAGAAAGGGCACACAACCTAGTCTATTCTCGAACATACATAATGTGTTGATATAACATAGAATAGTTGATTTCTTATGAATTGATTACTTAAAAAGTTTACCTCTTCAAGTTCGGGTTCTTCTCACCGTCGGTTGTTGGATATGGACAGTAAATTCTATCCTCAGACCAAGCACCCTTAACGGTAACGCTCTCCTTGGCAGTATATTCCTTGCCACCCTCTTTCGCAACAACGATAGGAGCATTGGCAACGCGATACTCGAAGTTCTTCTTGAGCTCGTCCATACGGAGCTCATCTGAACGGCGGGTAACCATAGATACCCAGTTACCTGCAACTTCCCATCCGTGTTCGATGTAGCAAGCCTCAGCAAGCTGGGCAGCGCTCATGTTGTCGATCTTTACGGTAGTTCCGTCGCCAAGTGTCACATTTTCAACATCTGTTACGGCACGGCTGCGAACCTGCTTCAAGCAGTTCTTAGCTTCTGTCAAGTCAGAGAGGCCTGCACGGGCTGCACTCTCAGCATACCAGAGGAGAACCTCTGAATAGCGGATGAGGTTATGACGGCGGTCATTAACCATACCCTTATAGTTGATTCCCATGTAATCGTATGGCTGTTTGAGCATATTACCCTTTTCGTCAGCATTGACAGTGAAGATAGTGAACATAGGGTGATAAGCATCTACGACAGGCTTGCCATTGTTGTCAAGTTCCCACCAGTAAACGGCCTTGCTGATCTTATCCTTTTTAACTTCCTCATTGCCGATTTTCTCAGTGATAGTCTCCTGGAATGTAACTTTAGGAGCATAAATAGCATTCTTGCGAGGTCCCTCTGGATATCTCTTCCAGAAAGCAATTTCGCCCCAGGCGTCACCCCAGCCACCATCGCCGAGACCTTCGAAGCGACAGCAGGAAGAAAGCTGTGAGTCATGATCCCACCAACCCTTGGCATCGTTGTTGATACCGAGCACGGTCTCCATGTTGTAATTGTTACCCATAGAGTAAACGTCCTTCCAGTCTGGGTTCAAGATGAAGCCATAATTACCATTGTTGGTGATGACATCCTTAGCCAACTCAGCAGCGAGCTTATAGTATTCTGTTCCCTTATTGAGCGGATAACCTGCCATTGACATATAAACTGCTGCCAAGGTAGACTGTGCAGCCTGTTTGGTAGCCCAAACGTCAACTCCGAACAAGCGGGCAGGCTCCTTGTCATAACCTGTAGGAAGTTCGTTGATGGCATCCTTCAAGTCTTGAACGATCAATTCGTATACTTTCTCAATCTCAGATGGCTGAGCATCAAACTGTTCTATGTTGGTCTTAGTGATAATAGGCAATTTGCCGAATACACGTACCAGATAGTAGTACGAGTAAGCACGCCAGAAGTGAGCGTTTCCCAATGCGGTAGCAATCTTAGCCTTATCACCAGGGAATTTCTCAGAGCCCTCGATAATCAGATTGGCTGTCTTGATAACTGCATAATGCTGAGTCCAGGCTTCTGTAACACCCTTGTTGGCACCATCAGAATCAAATGCATCGAGCGCAGCACAAGCCTGCTTGTTGGAACCAGGGTTAGCTGTGATATCGTCTCCCTGCCACTGTGGATACATAGGGTTAGTCCAACTTTGTGTCTGATTCACTTTATCGTACAGCGTATTAACGCCTGCGGTGTAGTCGTCTTCGATGGTATAGAATGTTTCTGGATTCAACTGACCCTTTGGATCCTCATCCAGGAAATCGCCACATGATGTGAGTGACAACAGGGAAGCTGCCATGAAGCAACCTGTATATAATAATTTCTTAGTTTTCATAATTCTTACAGTTTTTAGATTGTTGAATTTAGAAGGTTACACGAACACCCATTGTGATGGTACGAGGATTAGGATAAGCACCCATATCCAAACCATTATCACGGTCTACGTTGGCATCACTGAAAGAAGCACCTGCTGGGTCAATACCCTTATAACCTGTGATGGTGAAGAGGTTCTGAGCTGAGAGTGAAAGTCGGATGTCTGCCAACTTGGTTACGCTGCGTGGGAATGTATAAGCTACGCTGATATTCTCACAACGGAAGTAGTCGGCATTCTCGAGCCACTTGTCTGAATTACCATAGTTCTTGTTCTCTGCACCGATGGTAGGCATTGTTACACCTATATTACTGAAGTGATCCTTGTCTGTAACGAATCTTGAAGCACCAACCTCTGCATTCATTGCGAAACGTACGATATTCAAACGTTTTGCACCGAAGGCTGCATTGCAGAACATGTTGAAGTCCCAGTTCTTATAGGTAATGGTGTTGTTCCAACCTAATGTGACATCAGGATTTGAACGACCCAATACGAAACGGTCTGTACCTGCATTTGGAGAAGCTGTCTTGGTTCCGTCTGCTGCATAGTACATGTCTACATACTGTCCCTTGTCGTTCTTTTCTACTCCAGCCCACTTGAATCCGTAGAATGTACCGATAGCTTCACCTTCCTTGATGATGGTACATGGGTCAACAGTACCAGGAGCTGGCTTCTCACCATAAATGATAGGTTCATCGGCTGTCATCTTGGTTACCTTGTTTTTGATGTAGCTGGCATTTAGTGTAGATGACCATGACCAATCCTTGGTCTGGATAATCTGACCATTGATGGTTACGTCAACACCCTTGTTGTTTACCTCGCCGGCATTTACCCAATATTTGGTTGCACCCAAGTAGCCAGGAGCTGCAGTCAGCAAAAGTGCATCCTTGGTGGTCTTGTTGAAGTAGTCGAAACTGATGCTCAAACGGTTACCGAAGAAACCGAGGTCAACACCGAGGTCAAACTGGTGAACCTTCTCCCAGGTCAGGTCTGGTGTAGCAAAACTGTTTGCCCAGTAACCTGTATAAGACTGGTTTGTTCCGTATGAGAAACCTGTTGATTCCAAAGTTCCAAGAGTAGAATAAGGAGCGATGTCCTGATTACCGATGATACCATAGCTGGCACGGATCTTCATGTAGTCTACTGCATTTCTGATAGGCTCCCAGAACTTTTCGTTAGAAACAGTCCAAGCACCTGCGATAGATGGGAAGTAACCCCACTTCTTGTTGGTGAAACGGCTGGAACCATCGGCACGGAATGTACCGGTCAGCATGTAGCGGTCGGCATAGTTGTACATGACGCGGGCAACGCCAGAGAGCATGGTCCACTTGCTGTAACCATTAGTCGGATTCTTGGAAGCTGCATCCTGAATATTCCAGTAACCTAACTGCTCGTGGGCAATACCGGTACCGGTCATTTGCATTTTGCGAACCTCGTTAGAAGAAACTTCCCATACACCGGTAGCTGTCAATGCGTGCTCGCCCCACTTGCCCATGTAAGTCAAATTGTTGGTAGACTGCAAAGCGGTTACTGTAGCATCGCCATTTGTCATGGAGTTACCTGAAACATTTACTCTGGTTGAAGTGAAGTTGTACCACTTATAATCATTATAGTCGATACCGTTGGTGGTAGTGAATGTCAAGCCCTTGAGAAGGTTGAACTTCAAGTCAATGTGACCGGTTACCATGGTACGCTTGCGGTCGTTGTCGCCATCATGGAGAATACCGTAAGGGTTGTTCTGAATATTGTTGTAAGGGTCCACATTGTAGTTGCCGTTAGGTGCCATCATTTCCATCGTTGGAGAGTAGTTCAAGCCTACCCAGATAGGGTTAGACTGGTTCTGCGCAAAACCTGCACCAGAGTTGTCGGTCTGAGCAAGGTTGATATCCGTGGTCATCTCTAACCAGTCGAAAATCTTATTGTGCATGTTAGCCTTGATAGCGTAACGTCTTGATTTTGTATCTGTGATAACACCCTTCTGGTCCATATAGTTGGCAGAGAAGTAGGTCTGAGTCTTCTCATTGCCCTGAGAAACTGCTACCTTATAGTTCTGGGTGATTCCAGTCTGGAGCAACTCGTCCATCCAGTCGATACCTGGTTTGGTTCCGTCAAGATAACCTTGCATGGCACTCTTGGCTACACCCTTGTAGTCAATCAAAGCCTGTGCATATTCTTTGGTTCCCATTACCTCAGGAATGTGGTAAGCGTTAGAGATACCGAAACTTGCATCGAAGGTTACCTGGGTAGCACCGGCAGAACCGCTCTTGGTCTGTACCATAACAACACCATTGGCACCGCGGGCACCATAGATGGCGGTAGAAGATGCGTCCTTCAATACCTGGATGCTTTGGATGTCTTCAGGGCTGATACCCTCAAGACCTGTCTCGCGAACGATACCGTCTACTACGTAGAGAGGGTCGTTGCTCTTGTTTACGGAACTGGTACCACGTACACGGATCTTCATGGCTCCACCAGGAACACCACTCGACATTACCTGCACACCAGACATACGTCCGTTGAGGGCATCCTCAACACGTGCAACAGGCTGGTCCTTGAAACTCTTGCTGTCTAAAACTGCTACAGAACCTGCCAAGTCAGCCTTCTTTACTGTACCGTAACCGATGACTACGGTCTCTTCAAGCATGTTGGCATCATCCTGCAAAGTGATGTTGAGCGGACTACCGCTCCATGTGAGGGTCTGTGATTTGTAACCCACATAAGTGATGGTAAGTTTGGCACCCTTTTCGATGTTGCTGAGGGTGAAGTTACCATCCAGGTCAGTTACGGTTCCACCGGTCTTACCTTCGATTCTGATGGTAGCGCCGATGATAGGTTCTCCGGTAGCGTCTTTAACAGTACCTGTACATGAGTTTTGCTGCTGGGTAGCTGTAGCAATGGTAGAATTGCTTTGAGCAGCCAATGCAGAAACAGTGCAAAGAGGTGACATCGCACCTAAAAGCGCTGCAAAATACAAATTTGCTCTTTTGTTCATAGGGCTATTATTTATTGTTAGTTATAAAATTTTTCGTACTTCTTTCTAGTTATTAGAATGCTGAAACAGAGTTTATACAAGGGCATCCCTTTGCATCGTCGATTACGATGCGGATGCCACTTGTAGTAATCTTATCGAAGCGAAGTATTCGCTTGTAGCCGATAGTGGTAGTCTCTTCCTTAGGGTCGAGCCTTACCCAGTTTTTGCCTTGTTGGTAATAGATTGAGAAGGCTTTTACGCGCTGCCCCAGAGGTATGTATTCCTGGAGCATGAGGCGTGTGATAGATTTTGGCTTTCCGAGTTGAAACTCGATATAGGCATCTTTTTTCTTTTTAGAAGCCCAGAAGGTGTCATACTGGCCGTCTGTGATATTCTTGCCAATGTGCTTGCCTTGCTGACTGTCTACTTTAGGTGTGATGCCTTTCAGTAGATTGACAGATAATTCTTGTCGGATTTTCCTGTGGAAGTTTACTGCATTTGCAGAGTCGATAGGGTGGATGAGTCCATCCTTGTCTACCGGGAAGTTGAGTAACATGGTAGCGTTGTGTCCTACACTCTTGTAGTAGAGATCGCACAGGTCTTCAACGGTTTTTACCTTACTGTCTTCTTTCTCATGGTAGAACCATCCCGGACGGATAGAGACATCGCACTCAGCTGGTGTCCACTGGTCGCCGTCTTCCCATCCAAACTGCAACTGTTTGTAGTCTTTGAAGCCTGGATAGACGGTGTTGGATGGTATTGTAGACCAGCAGGTCTCGCCTGCAAATCCATTTTCATTTCCTACCCATCGGCATCCCGGTCCGCCATCACCGAAAAGAATGGCATTGGGTTGTAAGCTGTCAACAATTTCGAAAATTCTAGGAAAATTGTAGTAGTTCCTTCTGTCGATGGTTCTGCTTTCTTCGGCACCTCCGTACCAGCCGTCTCCTCCGTTGGCTCCGTCAAACCATACTTCGAAAAGTTCGCCGTAGTTGCTCAGAAGTTCCTTGAGCTGGCGCTGGTAGAGCTTCAGGTAGTAGGGAGAACCGTAGCTTGCCTGGTGTCTGTCCCAAGGCGAGAGGTAAACTCCGAATTTCAAACCGTATTTCTTACATGCTTGGGAGAGTTCTCCTACCACATCACCTTCACCATTCTTATAAGGTGTGTTGCGGATGCAGTAATCTGTGGTGCGTGTAGGCCAGAGGCAGAAGCCGTCGTGATGTTTGGCTGTAATGATGACTCCTTTCATGCCAGCAGCAACCAGGGTTCTTGCCCATTGTTCGCAATCCAGTTTCTTAGGATTGAAGGTCTTTACATCCGAATTTCCGTATCCCCATTCCTTATCATTGAAGGTGTTGAGGCCGAAATGGATAAAAGCATAGGTTTCCAGTTTCTGCCATGCCATCTGCTTGGCGGTTGGCACAGGTTGGATGGGGGCTACCTGGCTGTTGTTGCGCTGGGCGGCAGCTGTTATGGCTGCCAGCCCCAGGCATAGTGCAACAAGAAGAGACTTCTTCATACTTAAAATAGGTTTTGTATTGGTTGTTTAAATTCCTTATTTGTCGATGTTCTCATTCAGAAGCCGATATCTTGCCATCAGACAGGCTCCCGTGATTCCTGCAAGACCTTTCAGACTTGAGGTAACGATTTTAGAATCCTCATTCATGATGTTGAGAGAGAATTTCTTGATACCCATCTTTACCGGTAGCGTGAGGTAGTCGCCTGTAACCGACATTTCTCCTCCGATGACCAGCATTTCTGGGTTGAAGATGTTGATGACTCCTGCCAGCTGTTTGCCAAGTTCATCTGCTATGCGTTGCAGTGTGGCAAGGCTCAGTACATCTTCCTTTGCTATGGCGTCCAGGATATCCTGGAGTGATAGGTCTTCATTCTTTTTCAGAACTCTTTCAGAGAGGATGGAAGTCTTTCCTTCCTTTATCTTCTCGATGAGTTTCCTTTTGAGTGCTCTGCCCGAAACTTCTGTTTCTATGCAACCAATCTTGCCGCAGTGGCAGATGATGTTGTTGTTGTAGGCAGTCATGTGACCGAATTCGCCAGAATATCCCGACTTGCCGTAATAGAGTTTGCCGTCGATGATGATTCCGATTCCGATGCCCCAGCATACGTTCACGAAGATGGCGTCTTTCAGGCCTTTGCACTGTCCCTTAATCAACTCAGCGAAAGCCATGCTCCGGGTATCATTCTCGATACATACAGGTAGCTGTATGAGTTGAGTCAGCTTGTCGGCCAATGATTCTTTCAGGAAGGTGAACATGTTGTAGGCATTTCCCTGTACAGGATTCACGCGTTCAGCCACGTTCACGCAAACTTGAAGAATTTCTTCTCTTGAAACAGGAAGGCTTTCGATAAACTCATTGATGATTCTGCTTATCTCTTCCAGGTTTTCAGGAGAGTTCTCATATACGTAAGGCACTCTTGTTTTTTCGGTAATCAGATTGCCTGCGAAGTCGCTTGCTGCAAGTGCCAGGCAGTTCATCTCAGGATTGACGCCGATGAAGTAGCCTGCTGTTGGAACGAGGTCGTAAACCATCGGGATGCGTCCCGAAGAATTGTCTTTCTTTCCAATCTCTCTGGCGAGTCCTTCTTTTATCAACTCGTTGAGGGCACTTGTTGTTGTCGGTAAGCTAACTCCGATAGCCTTCGACATCTCTGGGATGGTGGAGGCTCCGTGAGAGATAAACTGCTCTAGGAGCTTGCCCTGAGCTGAGGGCTTTTTGTTTATCTTCCTAAGATATTTTATTAAGTCAGCTTTCATAACTAATATTTTTTAGTTGCAAAGATAAGATTTTTCTGTATTGGTGCAATATTTTTGTTGTTAATAAAACTTAAACGGCGAAAAATAGTATACTTTTCGTCGTTTTCGGACATCTTGTTTTCTTCTATACCTTATTATATATAGAGAGGTTGGATACGTAAGTGCACAAAAGGGGGTTACACTTAATCGGCATCAGATGCGAACAAAGTACAGGTATTTCAGCCGTAAGGAGACTTAAAGTATAAAAAATGTTTTTGTTTTAGAAATATTAACGCTATTTTCATTGTTGTGTTTGATAAAACTAGTAACTTTGCAAAATAAAATATTTTAGTAACGAACCGAGCGTTAATAAAGAATTTAATAAATGGGAGTTCGTATAGCTCCTCGTTATTTTCGATTTTAACCTATTAATTAAAAAAAGTATGGAATACGATGTAAAGTCTTTAGTGATTGGCTTGGATTTGGGTGGAACCAATTCCGTTTTCGGCATCGTTGATGGGGACGGAGAAATAATAGCTACAACCTCAATCAAGACCCAGACATTCCAATGCGTGGAACAATACGTAGAGGAGTCGGTAAAAGCTGTGATGCAGATAGTAGAACAGGTAGGTGGTATGGAGAAAATTCGTGCCATGGGCATCGGTGCGCCTTGTGGTAACTATTACAAGGGGACCATTGAAAATGCAGCAAACCTGGTATGGGCAAAGGGTATTGTACCGCTGGCTGACATGTTCTCAGAGAAACTGGGCATTCCGGTTGCTATTACCAATGATGCAAATGCAGCTGCTATGGGAGAAATGAAATATGGTGCTGCGGTTGGCATGAAAAACTTCGTAGAACTCACTCTCGGAACAGGCGTAGGATCGGGTATCGTGGCTAACGGGCAGCTGATTTATGGTTGCGACGGTTTCGCCGGTGAGTTGGGACACATGGTAGTGGATCCTGACGGTAGACCATGCGGCTGTGGCAGAAAGGGCTGTCTGGAGACCTACTGTTCGGCTACAGGCGTGGTCCGTACTACCTTGGCCATGCTCGAAGCATCAACCGTGGCAACTGAGCTGAGAAATATTCCAAGGGAAAAAATTACATCTTATGTGGTTTATAAGGCAGCCATGGCAGGAGATACACTGGCACGGGAAGTGTTCAGACAAACCGGTACAAGAATCGGCAAGGCCTGTGCTGAGATCGCTACCTTTCTGAGCCCGGAGGCTTTTATCTTCTTCGGAGGATTGGCACAGGCTGGCGATCTACTCTTCCGTCCTATCGAAGAAGCATATAACGAGCATGTGCTCTCATTATATAAAGGTAAGGCTAAGTTCCTGATGAGCGGACTTGATGGTGCCAAGGCGGCCATCCTGGGTGCTGCGGCAATGGCATCTGAACTCTAATCCGTCATTTTAAAAAAAGAAAATATAACCTATTTAAATATAGATAAAGATATGAGACTCAATCTTAGTTCGCAAATCGTACTCAATAAAGTACCTGTAGAGTTCTACAAGCCAAAGACGACTGTAGAATACTCTGAAATCTCCAGAATGGAGAAGATTCATACAGACATCTTTGCCTCTATGGCAGAAGGTGCCAGTCATGTAGCTGATAAAATAGAAGCTGGTATCAAGGCAGCACAGCAGGAAGGCAAATTCTATGTGATGGCGCTGGGTTCCGGTTCTTCTCTCTATTCTGTATACGATGAACTCGTTCGCCGTTACAACGAGAAGGCCCTGAGCTTCCGCAATGTTGTTGTATTCAATGCATACGAATATTATCCGCTCCAGAAGGACAGCTCTCTCCGTACCATCAACCAGTTGAAGGATCGTTTCCTCAATCATGTGGATGTGGCTGAGCAGAACATCTTTACACTGGATGGTTTTGTGGCACAGGATGCCGTACAGGACAGTTGCCGTCTTTATGAGCAGCGTATCAAGACCTTTGGCGGTCTCGATGTAGCCCTCCTAGGTGTAGGCCGTTCGGGTAATATTGCAGCCAACGAGCCAGGTTCGGGCATCCAGTCGATGACCCGTATCATCCTCATCGGCAATACCTCTCGCGAAGAGATGGAGAACAGTGAGCAGACCAAGGAAACCATTCCTCCATGTTCGCTCACCATGGGTATCGCTACCTTACTCTCAGCCAAGAGCATCTATCTGACAGCCTGGGGCGAAGAGAAGGCAGAGATTATGCAGAAGGTGGTGGAGAACTCTATCACAGATACCCTGCCGGCATCATTCCTTCAGACTCATCCGAATGCTCATGTTGTCATCGACCTGGGTGCTGCTCACCATCTGACGCGTATTGAGCATCCATGGCTCGTAACTTCATGCCAGTGGAGTGATAAACTGGTGCGTTCGGCACTGGTATGGCTCTGCCAGAAACTCGGTAAGCCTATCCTGAAGTTGACCAATAAGGATTATAATGAGAACGGACTGAGTGAACTTCTGGCTCTCTATGGCTCAGCCTATAATGCCAATATCAAGATTTTCAATGATTTGCAGCATACCATTACCGGATGGCCAGGTGGTAAGCCGAATGCCGATGATACCTATCGCCCGGAGCGTGCAACTCCATTCCCTAAGAAGGTTATCGTATTCTCTCCACACCCAGACGATGATGTTATCTCTATGGGAGGAACCATCCGCCGACTGGTACAGCAGAACCACGATGTGCATGTAGCTTACGAAACATCAGGAAACATTGCTGTGGGTGATGAGGAAGTAACAAGATTCATGCACTTTATCAATGGTTTCAACCAGCTTTTTGCTGACTCAAAAGACAGCATCATCTCTAACAAATATAAGGAAATCAAGACCTTCTTTGCCAAGAAGAAGGAGAGTGACTTCGATACGAGAGATATCCTGACCATCAAGGGACTGATTCGCCGTGGTGAGGCTCGTACCGCTTGTACTTATAATGAAATTCCGCTTGACCATGTCCACTTCCTCGACCTGCCATTCTATGAGAGCGGCAAGATAGAAAAGTTGCCAATGACCGAGAAGGATGTGGAGATAGTGAGAGCTCTGTTGCAGAAGGTGCAGCCGCATCAGATTTATGTTGCCGGCGACCTTGCTGACCCTCACGGAACCCACAAGAAGTGTACTGATGCCGTTCTGGCAGCTATCGACGAAGAGAAGAAAGCGGGTGCAGAATGGTTGAAGGACTGTCGCATCTGGATGTATCGTGGTGCCTGGGCAGAATGGGAGATTGAGAATATTGAAATGTGTGTTCCATTGAGCCCTGAGGAGTTGCGGGCAAAGCGTAACTCTATTCTCAAGCATCAGTCGCAGATGGAGAGTGCTCCTTTCTTGGGTAATGATGAGCGCCTGTTCTGGCAGAGAGCCGAGGACCGTAACCGTGCTACTGCATCGCTCTACGACCAGTTGGGTCTGGCATGCTATGAGGCCATGGAGGCTTTCGTGGAGTACAAACCATTGTAATACTTTATTAATATATTTAATGTCATGGCAAAGTTCAATCGTTTATTAGGCTCGTTTGTAGCCTGTGCAGCGATGCTGGGTGGTATCTCCACTCCGGCATCTGCTGCCGATATTAATATTATCCCGATACCGGTGAAGACTCAGGTACAGAAAGGTGAGTTCGTATTGCCACAGAAGGTGGTAATCGCTTACCAGACGGCTGAAGGCAGAAATATCGCCCAGTACATGGCAGACAAACTGAAGGCTTCTACAGGTTATGAGGTAACGGTAGGTGGAAAGAAGGGGAATATCTCTATACAGATTTCTCCTTCGCTGAAAATTGCCGAGGAAGGTTATCGCCTTACCGTAACCGCCAAGGGGGTTGTTATCAAGGCGAAGACCGCCAAGGGCGCCTTCTACGGTATGCAGAGTTTCATGCAGTTACTCCCTGCCCAGATAGAGAGCGCAACCCGGGTGGATGGAGTGAAATGGGTAGCACAATGCTGTGATATCCAAGATGCTCCACGCTTCGGCTACCGTGGATTCCATCTCGATCCATGCCGCCATTTCATTTCTGTCGAGAATGTGAAGAAGCAACTGGACCTGATGTCTATGTTCAAAGTGAACACCATGCACTTCCATCTGACGGAAGACCAGGGCTGGCGTATCGAAATCAAGAAATATCCTAAACTTACTTCTGTGGGCAGTATCCGTACCGAGGGCGATGGCTCTCTTTATGGCGGTTTCTATACCCAGGAGCAGATTAAGGAAATAGTGGATTATGCTGCCAAGCGCTATATTACCGTGATTCCGGAAATCGACCTTCCTGGTCACATGATGGCAGCTATCTCTGCTTATCCTTATCTTTCATGCAAAGGTGAGCAGTGGTCGTTGAGAACAGTTTGGGGTGTAGAGGATATCGTGATGTGTCCGGGCAAGGAAGATATGTTCCGCTTCCTGGATGACATCTTTAGTGAGATTGTTCCTCTCTTCCCAGGTAAGTACTTCCATATCGGTGGCGACGAGTGTCCGAAGACCAGTTGGAAAAACTGCCCTGCCTGTCAGAAACGTATTCAGACTGAGGGCTTGCAGGCTGAAGGAAAGCATTCGGCTGAGGAAAGATTGCAGAGCTACGTTATCAAGCGCATAGAGAAAATGCTGGAGAAGCGTGGCAGAAAGATTATCGGATGGGACGAGATTCTGGAAGGCGGATTGAGTGAGAATGCTACCGTGATGTCATGGCGTGGAACGGAAGGAGGTATCGAGGCTGCCATGCAGAAGCATGATGTCATCATGACGCCGGGCAGTGACGGTATGTATCTCGACTGGTATCAGGGCGACAGCAAGGTGGAGCCTGTAACCATTCCTAGTCCTCCTAGATATCTGGCTTCTACCTATAATTATAATCCGGTACCTGATACCATCAAGGCATTGGGACTGGCTCATCATATCCTGGGCGTTCAGTGTAACAACTGGTCGGAATATATGTATTCCAATGCCAAGATGGAGTATATGATGTATCCTCGTGCCATTGCTCTCTCTGAGATTGCATGGTCGCCAGTGAGCAGGAAAAACTTCAAGGATTTCTGCCGCCGACTGGATGCAAACTGTGTTCGTCTGGACGAGCGCCATATCCGTTATCATATCCCATTGCCTGAGCAGCCTTTCGGTTCTTGCGATAAGGTGGTCATTACTGGGGATACTGCGGTAACCTTTACCACCTCGCGTCCTATGAAGATGGTTTATACCTTGGATGGAAGTACACCAACTCCTTCTTCTTCGGCTTATGCAGAGCCTATTAGGGTGAGTGGAAACACCATCATCAAGATAGTAACAATATTGCCTTCAGGCAAGATGAGCCGTATCAGAACCATTGATGTTGAGAAGCAGACTTATGCTCCTGCTGTTAAGGTGGAGGACGCAAAACCTGGGTTGCAGATGAAGCGCATTAAGGGCAACTATCTGAAGGTTGACCAGCTGGAATGGGCTGATGCTGCCTGGGAGTGTGCAAACATCGAGGGCTTGGAGCAGATGAAGATTCAGCAGAAGGATGATGCTGCTACCTTGCGCGGTGCCAATAATTATGCTGCCATCGCTGAGGGCTACATCAATATTCCGGAGGATGGTGTCTATTATCTCTCTTCCCGTCTGGAGCAGGTTTGGATTGATAACAAACTCATGATCAGCAACGAGGGGGATGTGAAGGCTGGTACCAATCATGATACTTCTGTAGCATTGGCTAAGGGATTGCATCCTTTCAAGGTGGTTTTCCTCAGCAATATCGTTGGCGGCTGGCCTTCTTGGTGGAGCAGTCTCGGCATTGAAATGCGCAAGGACAGCGAACAGAAGTTTACACCAGTAGATAACTCTATGTTTTTCAGAAAATAATAAACAGATATGAGCATCAGAAATATAGCAAATGTATCGCTTTGCCTCGCCTTGCTGTCTGTCGGCAATGGCGTGGCGGCTCAGAACGAGTCGCGCTGGCATAATGTGGATATCAACCAGCAGAACCGCGAACCTCGCCGTGCTGCTTTCTTTGCATACGAGACCCTTGACAAAGCACAGAGTTTTGACAAGAAGAAGTCGGCCAACTATCTTTCGATGGAAGGCATGTGGAAGTTTAACTTCGTGAAGGATCATAACAAGCGTCCTGCCAACTTCTATGCAGCCAACTATGACGATTCGGAGTGGAAGGATTTCCCTGTACCGGGGCTGTTCGAACTGAACGGTTATGGAGATGCTACTTATAAGAATGTCGGTTATGCCTGGGCTACCCAGTTTGACCCAAATCCTCCATATATCAGCGAACTCAACAACTATACGGGTTCTTATCGTCGTACCTTCGAACTTCCTAAGGACTGGAAGGGCAAGGATGTCTATTTCCATGTAGGTTCGGCTACCAGCAACCTGACCCTTTGGGTGAACGGCAAGTATGTGGGATATAGTGAAGACAGCAAGGTGGCTGCCGAGTTTAATATCTCCAAGTATCTGAAGCCGGGCAAGAACCTGATAGCTATGCAGGTGATGCGCTGGTGCGACGGTTCTTATTTCGAGGATCAGGACTTCTGGCGCTTTACTGGTATAGCCCGTGAGGTTTATCTCTATGCACGTCCGAAACTTCATGCTGCCGATATCCGTCTTGATGCCGGTTTGATGAATAATTATCGGGATGGTATCCTGAACTATCAGATAGCACTGAAGGGCGGCAAGACTGATGTGACTGTTGCCTTGTGCGATAAGGATGGCAAGCAAATAGCATCGGCTACCGGAGCTCAGGGTGTAATCAAAGTACCGAAGGTGAAGGCTTGGACTGCTGAGACACCTTATTTATATAAGGTATACATCTCTCTGAAGAATAAGCAGGGGGTAGCGGAGGTGATTCCGCAGAAGGTGGGCTTCCGCAATGTGGAAATCAAGAACGCCCAGTTGCTGGTGAACGGCAAGCCTGTACTGATTAAGGGTGCCAACCGGCATGAGATAGATCCGGATGGTGGATATGTGGTAAGTGTAGAGCGCATGATTCAGGATATCAGAATCATGAAACAGTTGAACATCAATGCGGTTCGTACCTGCCATTATCCTGACGATCCTCGCTGGTATGAACTCTGTGATGAATACGGACTGTATCTTACTGCTGAGGCTAACCTCGAATCTCATGGTATGGGATATGAGGAAAAATCACTCGCTAAGTTCCCTAAGTATCTCCAGACTCACATCGAGCGCAATGAAGGTAATGTGAAAAGTTTTATCAATCACCCTTCTATCATCGTATGGAGTTTGGGTAATGAGTGTGGTTACGGCATCAACTTCGAAAAGACCTATGACTGGGTGAAAGCGCTCGACAAGACCCGTCCTGTTCAGTATGAGCGTGGCGGTTATGACAGCAAGACTGATATTTACTGTCCGATGTATATCGACTACGAGGAGAGTGAGAAATATTGCAAGAGTGATGGTGTTAAACCATACATCCAGTGCGAATATGCTCATGCTATGGGTAATTCGGAAGGTGGTTTCAAGGAATATTGGGACCTCATCCGTAAGTATCCTAAGTATCAGGGTGGCTATATCTGGGACTTCGTAGATCAGGGCATTCGTGACAAGAGTCCTGTCACCGGTAAGGAAATCTTTACTTATGGTGGAGATTACGGCCGCTATCCGGCAAGTGACTATAACTTCAACTGTAATGGTATCATTGCTCCAGACCGCCGTCTGAATCCTCATGCTTACGAGATTCAGTACTATCATCAGAATGTATGGATTAAGGACCTGGATGCTGTGAATGGTGCTTTCAAGGTTTACAACGAGAACTTCTTCAAGAATATCGATGACTTGAACCTGACAGCTACGGTTTATGCCAATGGTGTGAAACTGGCTACAGTTGAGATTCCTGAAACAAAGGGTATTGCTCCTCAGGCTACCAAACTGATCAAGAGTGATGAACTGAAGTATGCGGTGGCTGAGGCTGAATCGAAGCATGCAAAGGAGGAGATTGTTCTTAACTTTGCTTTTGCAAGCGATGGCACACAGCCGCTGGTAGACAAGGGCCAGGTGATGGCTCGCCAGCAGTTTATCATCAGCGATTATCAGTTTGCCAAACCGGCGGTTCCTGCTGTTGCTGCTGCGCCAACCAAGAAGGGTAAGGTGCAGGAGACAAGCAGTATGGAGGTGGAGGAAACCAACTCTTATGTGAAGGTCAGCGCACAGAGAATGTCTGTTACCATAGGCAAGAAGACGGGTATGATAGATTATCTCGATGTAGATGGTGAACCGATGTTGAAGTTCCGTGAGAGTATGACTCCGGAATTCTGGCGTGCTCCTACCGATAATGACTATGGTGCATCTCTGCAGAAGGAGATGAGAGTATGGAAGAACCCGCAGATGACTCTGAAGTCTTTCGACAAAAATGTGAGTAAGGACAATGTGGTGCTGACAGCTCTCTTCGATATGCCTGAAGTGAAAGCTCAGCTGATGCTCCGCTATGACATCAGTGCTGCGGGCGAGGTGAATGTTACCCAGAAGATGACTACCGACAAGGAGGTTCAGGTTGCCGATCTGTTCAGATTCGGTCTGCAGTTGCAGATGCCTGCTACTTTCTCTAAGCTCGAGTATTATGGTAGAGGTCCTGAAGAGAACTACGTAGATCGTCATTCTTCTGCTTTTATCGGCAAGTACGAGTCTGACGTGAAGGATGAATATTATCCATATATCCGTCCGCAGGAGAGTGGTAACCATACCGATATCCGCTATTTCTCTATCTTTAATCCAACCACCGGCAAGGGGATTACCTTCGAGGGGTATGAACCTATGGAGTGCAGTGCCATCCCTTATCTGGTAGAGGATTTGGATTCTGGTATCGAGAAGACGCATGCATGGGGACAACACAGTGGTGATCTGGTGGATAAGGGACTCGTGCAGTTGCATATCCAGAAATGCCAGTATCCTTTGGGCTGCATCGACAGTTGGATGACCAAGCCTATGGAGAAGTATCGTCTCCATTATGCTGATCGTGAATTTACATTCAAAATAAAGGCAAAATAAAATTTCCGTTATAAAACTCAGATATATGCGGAAATACGGGTATAAGATTAAGTTTAAATAATAACAATACTGCGTTAAATTAATATTTAATCGTCTGTAAATCAATAACTTATATTAAGAAATGCTTATGAAAACTTAACTGTAAAAAGTTGGTCAAGTCGCTGATTTTCAGTAACTTTGTAGATCACGACAAATACAATATTACATGAATACAGGACTTGACCAATATATGGATATCTTTAAAGATGCAGTTGAAGATTCAGCTGCAAAGATAACAAAAAGTTTCGAGAAAATACTCATCGAGGTGATAATTTTGTTCATGGTAATACCAAGAAAGATAAATTTCACCCAAATGGGGAGGTATGGCTTGCATGTTGAGCAAACCTATCGCAACGCATTCGGCTTGAAAAAGTCGAAGTGCATTGATTGGCTCAAACTTAATGTCTCACTTGCCAAGCGTTTCTTGGGTAAACAGGGAAGATGGGCTATTGCCATTGATCCCAGCTACATCAGTAAAGCTGGCAAGAAAACACCACATATCGGTCGTTTTTGGTCAGGATGTGCTCAGTCTGTTAAACATGGTCTCGAAATCATGGGTATTGGACTCATTGATATTGATACCAAAGACTGCATGATGTTAAGAGCCCACCAGTCGCTAAATAATAAAGAACTGAGTCTTAGAAACAAGACTATGGTAGATTTCTATATCAGCGTCATTAAGCGTTACCGCAAGGAACTTCTTAAACTCTCAACCCTCATAGTTGCAGATGCTTACTTCTCTACAAGTACATTTGTTAATGGGATAAAGAAAGAAGGGTTCTCTTTGATAAGCCGCTTTCGTGACAATGCTTGTCTCTTTTATGTCTATGCTGGTCCACGTACTGGAAAACGTGGTCGCCCAAAGACCAAGGATGGCAAGATTGATATGAAGAATCTTGACCTCACTCGAATGGAGAAGATGGAGATGGAAGATATAGAAGGAACAGCTTATACTTTGATAGCCTATTCCAAGGCACTCAGGTG
>OIDN01000040.1_pt1 | contig 42917 bp, 30 predicted proteins | sample 1581581 | NCBI WGS metagenome assembly OIDN01 (sample SAMEA3882535, study PRJEB24775) | human gut metagenome | biome: human-associated habitat; feature: intestine environment; material: feces | place: Netherlands | collected 2009/2010
AGTCGGAGCATAACCAGATCGAAACCCGCCAATCCGTATCCTGGTCCGATCCAGGAAAGTCCGGCAACGTCACCGTGGCGAAGGCACAGCAGGGTGACCCGCCTGTACAGCCGCAAAGCGCCACGGAAGGCGAACTCATCGCCCAAATCTACGTACCGCGATTCGGCAGCCAATGGCAGCGCAACCTGGTGGAAGGCACGGACCTGACACAGCTCAACAAGCACGGCCTCGGCCACTACACGGATTCGCAGATGCCCGGCCAGGTCGGCAACTTCGCCTTCGCCGGCCACCGCAACGGCTACGGGCAACCGCTCGGCGACGTCGACAAACTGCAGGAAGGCGACCCGATCATCGTCCGCACGCAGGATTACTGGTACGTGTACCACTACACCAGCTACAAAATCGTGCTGCCGACACAGACCGAAGTGGTGGCGGCCAACCCCGAAAACCCCGGCGCAACACCGACCAAACGCATGCTGACCATGACCACCTGCGAACCGAAATACTCCACGCCGACGCACCGCTGGATCAGCTACGCCGAATTCTCCTACTGGGCGAAGGTCTCCGACGGCATCCCACAGGAACTGGCCTCCCAAAACGCCAACGGCATAGTCAAATTCGTCAACAACGAACAGTCGTCGTTCCTGTCGTCGATCGATACGCTGAAACCGTGGATCTTCGGCGCGCTCGCCGCATACGTGATCATATTTATTTCCGCCGCCGTCGCCTGGCGATGGCCGTATCTTGCCGACGTGCGCGCAGGAAGACGAAAGAAGGCCGATTTCAGCCTGTACGGCAGCCTGGTGCGACTGCAGCCGGGCGTGCTGCCGATCCGTCTGCTGCTGGTGCTGCTGCTGGTTTTCGCAGCGGCCGCATCGTGCTTCGAATGGCTGTTCCCGTGGGCCGCGTCGACTATTCCGATGTTGCAGGAGATGTCGAACTACACGGCCATCTAAAGGCTGCCGCTGCGTGAGACGCGGACGTTGCTGCGGCACGGAACGCACGTACACTGCTGTTCAAACGTTGATTGGAGCATGATGACCGATTCCGCACGCATTCTGGTGGTAGATAATTACGATTCGTTCGTCTATACGATCGTCGGCTATCTCAAGACGCTCGGCGCCACGGTGACTGTGGTGCGCAACGACGCGATCGACCCGTCCCAGCCGGGCGTGATCGACGAATACGACGGCGTGCTGATTTCTCCTGGCCCCGGCGCTCCGGCCGAATCCGGCGCCAGCGAGGACATGATCCGCCTGTGCGCGAAGCTCGACAAGCCGATGTTCGGCGTATGCCTAGGCATGCAGGCGCTCGCCGAAGTGTTCGGTGCCATCGTGAGCCACGCGCCGACCATCATGCATGGCAAAACCAGCCAGGTTGAGCATATCGACGATGAGATCTTCGACGGCGTGGCCAATCCGATGACCGCCACGCGCTACCATTCCCTGGCAGTGGAACCGGAGTCCGTGCCGGACGATCTGGTGGTGACCGCGTGGACGCAGGGCGACCACATCGTGCAGGGCATCAAGCATCGCAGCAAGCCGATGTACGCGGTGCAGTTCCATCCGGAATCCGTGATGACCCAGGACGGCTACCGTCTGCTGGCCAACTGGCTGAAGGTGTGCGGGCAGGATTCCGCGGTTGAGAAGTCGATTGGATTGCAGCCTAAGGTGAGCGAGTAGTTTTCTTTTTTTGAGCTTGCTGAATTGCGATTTTTTGCGATGAATGAGTGATGGGTGATGGCTGCTGTTTGGCTCGCAGTGTTGCTTGCTTGCGGCGCCGCTTTGCTTCCCGCAGGTCCTGTTCACGACACACTCAAGGCCGTTCGGCCAAGCTTACGGTCGTGAACAGAACCTGCGGGAAGCAAAGCTCCTTTGGCTTTATGGAGCTGCCTTCGGCTGCTTTTGTTTTTTGAGGGAAAGAGAAAGGGGAGGGAGCGGCTTCGAGCCGCTCCCTCCCCTGATTTTGTTAGTTGCCTTGCTGGTTGTTGGTGTTGCCGTTGTTGTTCGTGTCGGTGTTGTTCGTGTCGCTGGACGATTTCTTGGTGGTCAGCGTGATGGTCGATCCGCTGTCGGCCTGGCTGCCGCCATTCGGCGACATCGACACGACGGTCGCGTCATCATCCTGTGGCCCGTTGACACTTACCTGGAATCCGGCAGCCTCCAAAATGCTCTTTGCTTCGGCAAGTGTGGAGTTGGCAACAAACGGCACGCTCACCTGCTGCTTGCCGGTGGACACCCAGATGGTCACGGCCGTTCCCGCCTCGACGGTGCTGCCGGAACCCGGATCGATGCGGGTGACTGCACCGGACTGCACCGAATCGGAATACTCGCTTTCGATGGTGATCTGCGTCAGACCAGCCTGCTTGAGCTGCGCGATGACCGAATCCTTGGCCTGGCCCACCAGACCATCCGGAATCTTGGTCATACCGGACGAAATATACAGCGTGATGATGGTGCCCTTGGTCTGCTTCGAATGCGCGGCCGGATTGGTGTTCACCACCTTGTCTTTCTCGATGGAGGCACTGTCCACGGTCATGACATTGCCGATCTTGAAGCCTGCCGCCTCAAGAATGCCCTTCGCTTCCTCCTGCGTCTTGCCGGACACGTCAGGCACGCTGACCGCCTGCGGGCCGGTGGAGAACCATACGGAGACGGTGGAGCCCTTCGCCACCTTCTTACCGCCCTTCGGGTTCTGCTTGGTGATGGTGCCCTTCGGTTGGCTGGACGTGGAATCGTCACGGGCGTCAAGCTTCAGACCAAGGGCCTTAAGCTGTTCTTCCACACGCGCCTGGGAGATGTTCGACGTGTCGGTGAAGTCCGGCACGGACACCAGGTCCGCAGTGTTCTGATGCCCGTTCAACGCGAAGAAAATACCGATGACGGCCAGCAAAACAACGATGCTGCCGACCACGGAAGCGATGATGATCTGCTTCTTCTTACGCTCCTGCGCGGCCTTGGCACGCTGTTCCGCACGGGTCTTCGTTTCGACTCCGCCATTCGGATTCGGCACGGCCTCGAACTGGCCGGTGACCGGATTGAACGCCTGCGTCGGCGCATCCGTCGCCGGCGCCATGGGCACGGTGGCGGCATCCATTTCGGCCTGCTTGCGGGCCTTCATGTTGGTCAGGTCGGTCAACGGGTTGAACGCGGCAGCCATCGGCACACCGCCGTTCATGAACGTCAGCAGATCGTTCTTGAACTCGGAAGCGGTGGCGTAACGGTTCTGCCGATCCTTGGCCATCGCCTTCGCGCAGATCGAATCCCACATCTTCGGCAGGCCCGGCACGATCGTGCTTGGGGGAGTGGCGACTTCCGACACATGCTGGTAGGCGATCGCCACCGCCGAATCGCCGGTGAACGGCGGCCGGCCGGTGAGCATTTCGTACAGCACGCAGCCGGCGGAATACAGGTCGGAACGCATGTCGACGCTTTCGCCGCGCGCCTGCTCCGGAGACAGGTATTGCGCGGTGCCGACGACGCCCTGCGACTGCGTCATCGTGGCCGCGGAATCGTCGATCGCGCGGGCGATGCCGAAGTCCATGACCTTGACCACGCCCTGCTCGGAAATCATGATGTTGCCGGGCTTGATGTCGCGGTGGATGATGCCCATGCGGTGCGAGTATTCGAGCGCGTTGAGCACGCCCATCATCACCTGCTCGGCGTCGCGCTGGCTCAGCGCGCCATTCACCTTGAGGATGTCACGCAGGGTCTGACCCTTGACGTACTCCATCACCAGATACGGCAGATGCTCGATCTCGCCGGTTTCCGTGGTGACGGTTTCCTCGCCCGAATCGTAGATGTTCACGATGTTCGGGTTGTTCATCTGCGCGACGGAATGGGCTTCACGGCGGAAACGCTCAAGGAAGATGCTGTCAGTGGCGAAATCGGCGCGCATGATCTTGACGGCGACGGTACGCCCCAGACGCGTGTCGGTCGCCACATGCACTTCGGCCATGCCGCCACGGCCGACGAGTTGGCCGAGCTGATAACGGCCCCCGGCCAGAGAGGTAGGCATGTTGATGTTCATCCCTGTTCCTTCCAATCATTGCTCACGGAGATATGGGGTTTGCTGACCACACGTCGGGGAAGCCTTCCTCCCGAAGAGACGACCATCGTGTCGGCCAGCTGCGTCTGCTGGTCGAGCAGACGGCGTTCGATGCGGGACAGGGTGCGTGACACCACCAGCGCGTCCTTCGGACGGTCCAGCGGGTCCTTGGCCAACATCGACATGACGAATTCACGCAACTGCACATCGACGGTGTCGGGCAGCGGCGGAACCGGATTATTGACATGTGCTGCGGCGATGTCGACCGGTGTGGCGCCCGTGAACGGACGGTGTCCGCACAGGCCCTCATAGGCGACGACGCCAAGCGAATAGATATCGGATTGCGGCGTGGCATGCTTGCCCTGCGCCTGCTCCGGGGAAATGTACTGCGCGGTGCCCACGACCATGCCGTCCTGCGTGATCTGCTCCTGGTTGGTGGAGTAGGAGACGCCGAAGTCGGTGATCTTCACCTCGCCGGAATCGGACACCATGATGTTCGCCGGCTTCACGTCACGGTGGATCACGCCATGGGAATGCGCGACGAACAGGCCGCGTGCGGTCTGAATGAGAATCGGCAGCAGCTTGATCGGGTCCATCGGGCCGTTCTGCTCGTGGTACAGGTCTGCAAGCGACTTGCTCGGCACGTATTCCATGATGAGGAATCCGATGCCGTCATGCTCGTAATATTCGAACAGCGCAGCGATGTTCGGATGCGCAAGATTGGCGGAATTATGGGCTTCCGCGCGCAGACGAAGCAGTTTGGCCTCCTGGGTGACGCCCAAATCGCCACGTAGCGCCTTGATGGCCACCGGACGTCCAAGTTGGATGTCATAGCCTTTCCACACTTCACCCATACCACCTTGGGCCAGGCGGGAATCCAACCTGTAGCGTCGGTGGATGAGCTGTCCTTCAACCAGTTTCATTCTGCCAGCGCCTCCTGCATCATTGCTTTCATAATCGGTCCTGCCGCGAACGAGCCGTACAGGTCCACGTTATGCACCACGACCGCCACCGCGATCTTCGGATCGTCCGCCGGCGCGAATCCGATCACCCAGCCGTCGATGGACGTATTGCCGTTTCCAATCTGCGCGGTACCCGTCTTGACGGCCACCTGCACGCCGTTGATGGCCAGATTCGTGTTCTCCTTGGTGACCACGGCCTCCATCATCTGGGTGAGCTTGTTGGCCGTATCCGCACTGAACGCATGGGACATGACCGTGGGCTTGGTCTGCGAAATGACCGACAAGTCGGCGGAACGCACGCGGTCGACCAGCGTGGGCTGCATAAGCTTGCCATCATTGGCTATGGCGGCGGCCACCATAGCATTCTGCAACGGTGTCACCACGGTGTCTCCCTGGCCGATAGACGCCAATGCGAGCTTGTCGTCGTTGATGTCGGTGGGGAACTTCGACGTGACCGACACCCACGGGGTTCCGGTGTAATCGGAACCGTCCACGGTAATCGGGCTGTCAAAACCAAGTTTCTTGGCCATGGACGAGACGGCGTTGTCGCCCAACGACACGCCCAACTGGGCGAACGCGGTGTTCGACGAATACGCCAGCGCGTCCTCCATGGAGATCTTGCCGTCAGCGCCGTCGGCCTGCGGTACGGCGTTGGTCAGTTGCGTGACGGTGCCGGGAAGCGTGTAGCTTGCTCCTGCCGGAATCTGCGTATCCGGCTGGTATTGGCCGGTTTCCAAAGCCGCGGCGGCCACCACCGTTTTGAACGTGGACCCCGGAGGATACAGCTGCGAAGTGGCTCGGTTGAGCATCGGATTGGTGGCGTCCTGGGACAGCACGCCGTAGTTGCTGTTCGCCTGGCTCATGTCATGGCTGGCCAGCTGGTTCGGGTCGTAGCTGGGCGTGCTGACCATGGCGAGGATACGGCCGGTTTTCGGCTCGATGGCCACTGCGGCGCCATCCGTGCTGCCGAGGCTGTTGTATGCGGCCTGCTGAATCTTCGGATCGATGGACGTTTCGATATTGGCGCCCTTGTTCTCCTGCCCGGTGAACAGCGACTTGAACCGCTGCCAGAGCAGCTGCTCCGACTGGCCCGACAGCAGCGAGCTGCGGGACGCTTCGACGCCGCTCCAGCCACGCTGGCTGATGGAGAAGAATCCGGTGACCGGCGCATACAGTTCGCCGGCGGAATAGGAACGCTGGTACGAGAACGAATCGTTGGAAGGATCGGATTTTGCGATGACCGATCCGTCCGCGGCGAGAATGGACCCGCGCGGTGCGCCGTATTCGTGGTACAGCGCGCGGACGTTACGTGCGTCGTTGGTGAGCTGGTTGGCTCGGATGGCCATGATGATGGTGGTGGACATGCCCAGAATGACGAACAAGGCCACCACGATGGTGAACAGCTGGCGGAGCGACTTATTCATGCGATGCTCCTTGCTGGTCGATCGTCGGCAGGACTCCGGTTATCGGAATCGTCGGATTGGATTGATCGGTCTGGCCGGCTTGGCTGGTTCGATTGGCGGGCACGGCATGACCTGCTTGCCCGGCTGCGCCCGCATGGCTTGCCCGCACGGCCGGGATGGCCGAAGCCTTCGCCGCACCCGAACGCGTATTGCCGGCGATTTCGGTACGACGGTTCCGCTCGCGTTCGCGCAACACCCTGACGGCTTCCTGCTGGAATGTGTCGCTGTCGATCTCGGATTCCGGCCTGTTCGCGGAATTGGAGATGACGATCAGCAGCGCGGCCAGCATGTAGTTTGCGATCAGCGACGAACCGCCGGCCGCCATGTAGGGAAGCGTCAGACCGGTCAGCGGAATGACCAGCGTGATACCGCCGACCACGGTGAACACCTGGAAGGCCATGGTGAACACCAAGCCGGACGCAAGCAGCTTGCCGAAGCCGTCCTTGATTTTCATCGCGGTGATCATGCCGGCTGCGATGATCAGCAGATACAGCATGAGAATGGCCATCAGGCCGGTCAATCCCAGCTCCTCGCCCAATGCCGCGTAAATGTAGTCGGAATTTGCGATCGGGGTGATCGACGGGTGGCCCTGACCGAGGCCGGTGCCCATCAGACCGCCGGAAGCCAAGCCGAAAATGCCGGTGACGAGCTGGTATGAGCCGCCGTATTCCTTGTTGTATTGAGCCGCGGAGAACGGGTGGAGCCAGGCGTCCACACGCGAGCCGACGTGGCTGAAGATGCTTGCCGCCGCCACCGCGCCGGCGGCGAAGGCGATGAATCCGATGACGATCCAGCTTTTACGCCCGGTGGCCACGTACAGCATGGACACGAACATGGCGAAGAACATCAGTGACGTGCCCAGATCATGCTGCAGGACCAGAACGCCCATGGAGACGATCCACACCACGATGATCGGTCCCATATCCTTGATGCGTGGCAGTTGGATGCCGAGAATCTTCTTTCCGCCGACGGCAAGCTGGTCGCGATGGTCGAACAGATACGAAGCGAAGAAGAACGCCAGGAACAGTTTGGCGAATTCGCTCGGCTGGAACGATCCCAAGCCGGGAATCTTCACCCAGATGCGTGCGCCGTACTGTTCGGAACCGACCACCGGCAGCATTGGCGACAGCAACAGCACGATGCCGATCACCATGCTGACGTACGAGAATCGCCGCAATACGCGGTAATCCCTCATGAACACCACCAGCAGGTTGGCAAACACCAGTGCGATCGCCAACCAAAGCAACTGTCGGAACGCCACTGTGGTTTTGGTGTCTTGGTCGAGGCGTGCGATCATCGTGACGCCGATGCCCGTCAATACCAGCACGCAGCACATGACCGATTGGTCGGCGTGCGGCTGGAATCGCAGCAGCAGACCCCAGGTGGTCAGGAACAGCGCGCTTACGAACGCGAGCATCCACACATAGTTTTGCGGGAAGCCGTTCGTGGTGCGTTCAAACATCTGGAAGAACGCCACCGCGCACAGCAGCATGCTGAACAGCAGCATGCCAAGCTGTCTCAAGCGTGTTGCGATCATGACTTGTCACCGCCCGACTTGTTGGTCTGCGCGGCCTGATCGGCGGCCTTTTTCGCCGCTTCGTCCTGCTGCTTCTGCTTGGCGGCTGCTTCGTCCTTCGCCTTCTGCTCGGCTTCGGCCTTCTCCTGCTGCCTCGCCTCTTGCTTGCGCTTCGCATCGTTCAGCTGCTTTTTGATCAGACGGGTATGGCTTTTCGCTTCGCCGTACGTGTCGAAGGAGATGCCCTGGTCAAGCTGTTCGCGCCAGCTTGGCGGCAGATCGCTGGTCTTCATATTGGTGTCGGTGACGGCATGTGACAGTTTGACACCGAAGATGCTCGTCGGCACGCCTTGGAAAATCGCCACTTTGCCGTTGTTGTCGCCGATGTAGTACTTGGTTTGGCTCCAACGGTAGGTGCCCACGCCCACGCCGGCAACGCCAAGCAGCACCAGAATGATGATGAGTATGGTGATGATGCGGTTGCGGAATTTGCGCGACCGTTTCGTCTTACGTTCCTCGATATGTTCGTTGCGAATCGCCTTGGCGACTTCCGGATCGTTCGGATCGGCGGAAATACGCCCGTTGCGCTTCTGCACAATCGGAATTTCCCCGGTATCGGTATTGACACGGTCGCCATTGTCTTCGCGGACCGACGACGGCTGCGCGACGCGCTGTTCCGGCTGTTTCGGCTCCTCGTTGGGATCCTTGCCGCTGCGCAGGGCCGCGGCGCGCGCCGCCGGCGACTGTTTGCCTTCGCGCAGAGGCGGGGCGGAAGCGACCGGTTCGTTGACGATGTCCGCGATGGTTTCCAAGCTTGCGCTGGCCGCGCCGCCGATCAGCGGCGTCTGATGCGGCAGGTCGAACGCGTCCGCGTCGACCGCGGTGACGTTGTCGGTGCTGCCCGCACGCAACGCCATCGATACGAGCCGCTGCGCGCACTCCTCTTGATCGGCGCAGGTGGACAGCACTTCTTCAAGCGTGGAATCCTCCAGCACGCCGCACAGGCCGTCGGAGCACAGCAGCCAACGGTCGCTCGGATGCGCTTTGCGGATGGCGATGTCAGGGCGCGAATCGATGTCGAAATCGCCCAGCACGCGCATCACCACATTGCGTTGCGGATGGTTGCGCGCCTCGGCCTCGCTGATACGGCCGGTGTCGATGAGATGCTGCACGTAGCTGTGGTCGCTGGTCATGCGGACCAGATGGCCGTCGTGGAGCAGATACGCGCGGGAATCGCCGATATGCGCCAATACCCAGCAGCCGGCGACCAGCGCCACGGACGTGACGGTGGTGCCCATGCCGGCAAGACGACGCTCACGCTTGGCTTTGCCGACGATCGCGTCGTGCGCGGCCATGACGGAAGTCGCCATCATATGGGAGACGACCTGCACGTCGCCGTCAACATTGTCCTGTTCGATATGCGCCAGCGACCGGATGGCGATGGTGGAGGCGGTGTCGCCGCCGGCATGCCCGCCCATGCCGTCGCAGATGGCGATGAGATGCTCGCCGGCGAACGCGGAATCCTGGTTGTTGGAACGCACGGTGCCCACGTCGGAGACGACGGTGGAATACATGAACAATTGTTGCGAAGCGGTGGAAGTCGGCAAAAACGTCACCTCAATTCGAAGGTGGTCGCACCGATGCGCACAGGCACGCGCGCGCCAAGAATCATCGGCGCGTTCAGACGCTGATGATTGACGACGGTGCCGTTGGTGGATCCCAGATCCTCGATGGCCCAACGGCCGGTGGCGGGATCGGTGTAGACGCGCGCATGGTGGGAGGAAACGAATTCATCATCCAGCACCACGGTGTTCGAAGCGGAACGGCCAAGTGTGATGGTGTTGCCGGCCAGAGGGACGGAACTGCCGGCAAGGGGGCCATCGATAATGACCAGCAGAGTTGGTTTGGCATTGGTTGCGGCGCTTGCCGAAGGGGCTGCGGCGGCTACGGGCGCAGGCGATTCGACGGCCTTGCGCGCGGCACGCTCCTTACGACGATGAGCCCGCGACTTGCGCGGGCTGAGCGTTTCGATATCCCTGTACAGCGAACGTACCGTACAGGCCACGAAGATCCAGAGCAGTACGAGAAACCCGTACTTGAGGATCGCAAACGTTAATTCAGTGAGCATAAAAGGCGGCTCTCCGGGTTGGGGCTGATTACTCCTGCTCCTGCGAGGAGGCCCAGTACAGGATGCGGGTTCGGCCGATGGTGATCGTGTTGCCGTCGAGCAGCGTTGCCGCCTCAACATGATGGCCTTCGACGTACATGCCGTTGGTGGAGTTCAGGTCGCGGGCGATGACGGTGTTGCCATTGTCGGTGACGTCGATCTCCATGTGACGACGGGAGATGCCGGGGTCGTCGATGACGATGTCGCAATCGGAACCGCGGCCGATGATGGTCTTTTCCTCGGTGAGCAGATACTGGTGCTCGCCGATCTCCAGCATCGGGCAATCCTCGGTCTGCGCGTCGGTCGTGACCGGCACGGTGTTGCCCTGCACGGATTCGCTGGAAAGCCGGTAATCGCCCTTGGAAAGTTCAAGATCCTCTTCGAAGATCACCACGACCGGGCCGACGAACGCGTAGTTCTGGCTCTTCGCATACTGGGTGAGGTTGTCGGCAAGTTCATTGGCGAGCGTTTCGGCGCCCCACTCGACGATGTTGTTGAAATCCGGAGTGCTGAGCTTGAAACGGTACTCGTTCGGGGCTACGGTGCGATCGCGCGTGACGGGCATGGCTTCTTTGTCGATCTCGCGTTCCAGAGCGCTGGAAAGGTCGACGGGCTTCAGGTCTTTAGACCCGAACTTCGCGAAAACCCCGTTGACGGCGCCTTCCACGCTCTTCTCAAATCGGTCGAGAACACTCATACTTGTCCCTTTCTGTCCTTGACTATCCTACGCTGTAGCCTGCCGAGCGCCAATTCGAAGGCTACTTGCTTGCAAAAATTTCATGTGAAGGGGGTTGCGTCCGGGGTATTGGCGGCGAGTGGTGCGTGATGGTCGGTAGATTGGAAGGTATGAATGATGCGATTGATGAGTTTCCTGGGCTGAAGGCCCGTACCTTGCGATTCACCTGCGGCGCGCCACGTTCCGCCCGCGCGATCGGCGACGGTTCGCGTGCGCTGTTCCTGCGTTCGGACGGTCCGGAGGACACCGTCACCTCCCTGTGGATGAGCGTGATCGGCAGCGATGGCGATACCGACGAGATTCTGCTTGCCGATCCGCGTACGCTGCTGGCTGACGCCGACGCCGAGGATGTGCCGGCTGAGGAAAAGGCGCGCCGCGAACGTGCGCGTGAAGGTGGTTCCGGTATCGTCGGCTATTCGGTCGATGCGGCCGGCAACCGCGTGGCGTTCACCATCAACGGCCAGCTGTTCCTGACGGATATCGCGGCCGGCGTGACGCGCGGCATCGCCATCGACGAACCGGAATTCAAGCCGGTGCTGAACCCGCGCATCAGCCCCGACGGACGACATATCATGTATACGACCGGCACGTATTTGGTGGACGTCGATCTTGCGGACGTGTCGGACACGACGGACGCAGCCGAAGACGCGGGCGATGCGGTGTCCATCGTCGCGTCCGTTCCGCAAGACGACGCTGACGACGTTGCCGATACGCAGGACGGCACGCAAGATGACGCGCAAAGCGACGCGGCCGAATCGCAAGCAGGCGAATGGAAAATCGGTCTCGCCGAATTCGCCGCAGGTGAGGAAATGGACCGTTACGACGGCTTCTGGTGGTCGCCTGATTCCAAGTATGTGCTCTTCGAAACCTTCGACGCATCCCACGAACAGACCTGGTACATCGCCGACCCGGCCAATCCGACGAAACCCGCGCAGGCCCGCCGCTATCCGCAGGCGATGACGGCCAACGCCGACGTGCATCTGACGCTGCTGGAACTCGGCTACGATACGGACGGCTGCTACTACGGCGGCATCGCACACAACGTGGAATGGGACCGCGAATCGTACGAATACCTGGCCGCCGTCAGCTGGACCGAAGGCCACGAGCCGCTGCTACTTGTGCAGGACCGGCTTCAGCAGCACGACCAGGTGCTCGCCGTCCACGTGGGCGAGCCTATCGTGACCATGAGCGCGCCGGAAAACGGCTTCACCGACGAGGACGGCAGCGAAGTGGAGACCTTCTCCATCGCCATCCCCGAATACGCGCCCGGCGAAGAACCCGGCACCACGCGCGTGCTTGAGGAACATAGCAACGACTGCTGGCTCGACCTGATCGCCGGCACCCCCGCATACACGCCTGACGGCCGTCTCGTGTGCGCGATGAACGACATGGACGCCGACACGAACCGTCTGACCGTGGACGGCACGCCATTCACACCCAAGGGCCTGCAGGTGCGCGAAGTGCTCGACGTGACCGACAACGACGTGCTGTGCGTGGTGCAGCGCACGCCGGAACTGCTGCCGGCCGCCGATCTGCCGTTCCTGTGGCAGTCCAACGCGGACGATCACGACGCCCGCAGCTTCGACGTGGTCTCGATCCATTTCGACGGCGATTGGGAGCCGCTCACCTACACGCCCGGCCAATGGACGATGTCCCGTTCCGGCGACGGTTGCGTGGTGACCGGGCGCGGCATGGACGACGCGCGGTCGCAGATGCAGCATTGCATGAACGTGCGCACGACGGAAGGCGACGTTGCGGACGGCGCGGAAATGATGTCGATGGTGGTCTCGCCAATCGAAAACCACTCTGAAATCCCCGGTTTCACACCGAACGTGCGATTCACCCGACTCGGCGAACGTGGCCTGTACGCGGCTGTCATCCTGCCGTCGGCCGACAGCGCATACGCGCATGCCGACCAGTTGCCGGTCCTTATGAAGCCTTACGGCGGCCCCGGTTTCCAGCAGGTCGTGGAAAGCCAGTCGTTCTACTGGGACGCGCAGTGGTGGGCCGACCAAGGCTACATCGTGGTCACCGCCGACGGTCGCGGCACCACCGGCCGCGGACCGAAGTGGGATCGCGCGATCTACGAAAACATGAAAGCCGTGACGCTTGAGGACCAAGTCGACGCCGTGCATGCGCTGCCGGACGCGATCGCCTCGCTCGCCGCCGAAACCGGTGTCTCCATGCCGAAACCCGACCTGGACAAGGTGGCGATGATCGGCTGGTCGTACGGCGGCTTCCTATCCGCGCTCGCCGTGCTGGACGCGCCCGACGCATTCGCCGCGGCCTGCGCCGGCGCCCCGCCGACCGACTGGACGCTGTACGACACGCATTACACCGAGCGCTACCTGGGACTCGACCCGGCCACGTACGAACGTAACAGCATCGTCGCGGACGCGCCGAAACTCAGTCGCCCGCTTATGCTCATCCACGGTTTCGCCGACGACAATGTGACGATCGCCAATAGCCTGCGATTGAGCCAGGCGCTGATGGCGGCCGGCAGGAAGCACACGTTCCTGCCGCTCAACGGCATCACGCACATGACCAACGACGAGACGGTGGCGCGCAACCTGTTGCTGCTGCAGCGCGACTTCCTCGCCGACGCGCTGGCCTGACGGCGTTCCGGTGAAGCCACCGTCCTGGTAAAACCATCGTTCCGATAAAGCCGAAGAAAAAAAGAACGCGTCCCCCTGCGATTCGACGGACTGCCAAGTATCCGTCGTGTCACAGGGAGACGCATATCCCTTCTCATTAGGGAAGATAGGACGGTGACGGGCACCTCTGCAAGTAAGGGTGTACCACATCTGTGTAGCACCCTTTGAAGTACCCTTTCGTTTCTCGCGACCGTCGGAGCCGGTCACGATTCGGGGTGTCCGGCAAGGGGTGGCAGGGTTTCGGGCACCGGAATCGGCAGATAGGCGAACAGCGTCCATTCGCCGTCGTGAAGCGTCGTTTCGAGTTTGCCGCCATGCGATTCGAGCTGTTTGCCGAAATACGCGAGGCCGTGGCCTCCTGGACGCATGCCCTCCGTCGGGAAGGCTCTTTCCTGGTTGATCTGCGTGATTTCGACGGCGTTCGGCTTGAGTATCACCGACAGGTCGGCTTTGCTGCCGGACTGGGCATGACGCGCGATGTTGGCGTAGGTCTCGCGAAGCAGATCATTGGCGATTCCGGCCAGGCTCGGGGAGGCGCTTGGCGCACCGCCCGCCACATGGAGGATCGAGGTGATGTCGAAGCCGAGCGCGCGTAGACGCCGGTCGCCGTCGGCCATCGTGGCTTTGAGCAGGTCGGAGAAGGCCTTGCCGTCCGCATCCTCCTCAAGGACGGTGACGTCCATATCCAGTTCGTCGATGACGCGATGCACGTTGGTCAGGGCGGACAGGATGTAATCGTTGACCTGCGTCCATTTGTCGAGCTCATCGCGTCTTTCGTCCGCGTTCTTGCCGTCGTCACCATCCGTCGAGGCGCTGCCATCGCCATCGTCTCCGCCGGACAATGCATCGATGCGACGTTGCGCGACGAAAGCCGCGGCGGACAGATCTCCCGTCACGGCGTCGTGTATGGCCTCCGCGATGTGGTTGCGGCTTTCCATCTCCCGTAATCGCGTCTTCGCCTGCTCCGCCTCCGCGCGGCTGGCGGTCATGGTCGCGTTCCATCGCAAACCGCATCCGAGCATCAGTACCAGGCTGACCATGGCGATGATGGCCACGGGATTGCTGTTGCTCGTGCCGAGGACCAGTTGACGGAACAGCTGGTCGCCTATGGAATAAGCGAGCAGCAGCAGCGCCACAAGGTTGTTGGTTTCGTAGGCGAGCATGCCGAACGTGTAGAGGATTCCCGGCAGCGAATTGACGTCGGCTCCGGGTATGAGCCAAGGTCCCGACTGGCTCATGATCAGAAACAGCAGCGACATCGATTTCGGAAAGAACGGTGACAGCAGCAGCACCGCGATTTCGATGATGGTCCAGACGATCGCCGCGGGATTGTCGGTCGGGGCGAGCAGCAGGCAGAACAGGATCCACCATACGGTGATGACCACGATGGTTATGCGGATCGGATGCCAGAGTTTCGGATGGTCGGCACGCATATGGTTGTGCCAGGAGCGGAAGGCGCTTACGGGTCTGGGTTTTGTGGGTTCAGCGTGCATGCGATCTTACCCACAATGCCACTGCCTGGCGTGCCGTCTTGCAGTTCAGCTTCTTGAGAATGCCCTGCATATGCTTGCGCACGGTGTTTTCGGAGATGTCCAGTCGTTCGGCGATCTCCCTGTCCAGCATGCCGTCGGCGCACAGGGAGATGATTTGCTCCTCGCGCACGGTGAGCCGCGGTGAGGTCTCCTCCTCGCGTCTGATGCGCACGTTGGCCAGGGCGGGAGGTTCGAATCCCTCCATAACGTTGCCTCCACAGAGCCGCTCGATGGCCTTCGCCAGCTGATCGGAATCCTCCTTGCCGATCAGTCCCTGCGCTCCGGCTTCCATCAGCCTGCTACGGTAGCTGTTGATGGAGAAGCTGGTGATGCCCAGAATCGGCAAATGCCTGTCCATGAGACGGATCCGATGGCAGATGGCCGGCCCCTGCAAGCCCTCCATGGACATGTCCAATACAAGCAGGTTGAGATTGTCGTCGTTCCTCTGGCAACGTTCGATCGCTTCGTCGCCGGAAGTGGCCGTCCACACCACGTAGGCCGTGGGGACCTTCGCTTCGATGAGAAGGCTCAGCGATTCCAACGCGCGCGGATCGTTGTCGACCAGCGCTACACGGTGGATTTTTGGTATGGGAGCTGCGGATTTCGTGGGATTCATCGCATGGCTCACTTTCCACACAGCCAGTAAAGCGGCGGCGGGCAGTCGATGATGGCGGATGCGGTTCCTCTCGCCGCGTCGGCGAAGATGGCAGCCTTCCCGTTGGAAGGGGTCATCGTTCCGGCTGGCTGCATGGTGCAGAGCATGACGAATGACACACAGAATGACATGATTTTCATACCGACATTGTACGGGGGAGCGCGTCCACGAGTGAGGAGGCGCGTTCGATCCGTGGAGCCGAAGCGTGGGGCTCTGAAGGCTGTTCATGTGGGATTCGTATGATGAAAGCATGACTCTTAGGCTGCTCGACGAGGCGAATTACGACGCCGAAATGGAAAGCAAGGTGCTGCCCGCGCTGGACGCCTGCATGACGGAAGGATGGATGGATCCAGCCACCGTTGACTGGAACGGCGACGCGCTGCCCAAACTGGACGAACCCGGCCGGTTGCACTATTGCTGTTACGACGCGGCCAAATTCGATGCGCTGCGTGAGGACGGCGCTTCGGGCGTGTTCCGCGGTGCGATCGTCATTTCGCATGGATTCACCGAATTCGCGCGAAAATACAGCGAGATGGCATGGTATTTCCTGCTGGCCGGCTATTCCGTATGCATCCTCGAGCATCGCGGGCACGGTCATTCCGTGCATGACGTGAGCAATCCCAGCCTGGTGTGGATCGACGATTGGCGTCGGTACGTGGCCGATTTCGCAGCCTTCGCCGACACTGTGGGCCGCGAATACGCGTGCGGCGAGCCACTGAACCTGTACTGCCATTCGATGGGCGGCGGCATCGGCGCGGCCGTGCTGGAACGCTATCCGAGCCTGTTCGACAAGGCGGTGCTGTCCGCACCCATGATCGCCCCCGTCGTCGGTATGCCGACATGGATCGCACGCATCGCTACAGGCGCGTTGTGCGGCTTGGGATTCGGCAAAGCGCGCGTATTCGGTCACACTGATTTTTCCCCCGAACTCGATCTCGACGAGCATAAGGGCGCGTCCGAGGCGCGCGTTCGCTGGTTCCACAAGCAGCGCGTCGACGACGTGGCATGCCAGACCAACGCGGCCACCTTCGAATGGGCGCATCAGGCGATGGCATTGTCCCGAGCCGTACTCAAACCGGACATGTGCGGTGCGATCGAAACTCCGACGCTGCTGTTCCAAGCGGGCCGTGACGTCTGGGTCCTGAACGGTCCGCAGGACGATTTCGTGGAACGCGTGCGCGAAGGCGGCGGATCAATCGAAAAAATACGGTACGGCAAGTCGTTGCACGAGATCTTCTCCATGCCGAACACGGTGGTCGGACCGTATGTGAACAAGATTCTCGACTTCCTCAGCGCGCCCGCGGACAGTCTGTGAGCGGCTGCCACTGCAAGACACATGCGGCGTGTACGGTGTGCGATGAGCGAACAGTGAAGGGGAAGGAGCCGCAGTGGCGGAAAAAACGTTCGAACGCACGCCGAAAGACCTGATTATCGGCATTGCGATGACCCTGTGCGGCGGCGTGCTGTGGGGCGTCAACGCCACCGTCTCCAAAATCCTCATGGGCACGTATCATGCCTCGCCGCTGTGGATCGCATGCGTGCGCGAACTGGCAGCCGGCGTGCTTTTCCTCACCTGCTCGGCCATCATGACGCCGAAACTGCTTACCGGCGCGCTACGCGATCGCAAATCATATCCGCGGCTGCTGGCCACCGCCATCATATGCGTGCTGCTGGTGCAGGTCGCCTACCTCGAATCGATCAACTGGACCAACTCCGGCACCGCGACCGTGCTGCAAAGCCTGAACCTGCTGTTCGTCTTGGGGGTCGTATGCCTGCGCGGGCGGCGACTGCCCGGCGTACGGGAAGGCATCGGCGTGGCGCTCGCCTTCGCGGGAACCGTGCTGATTGCGACCGGCGGCGACTTCACCACGCTGAAACTGCCGTTGGTCGGCCTGATTTGGGGCGCTATCAACGCGGCGTCCACGGCGGCCATGGTGTTTCTTCCGGTCAAGCTCATCGAACGTTGGGGCAACTTCACCGTCAATGGCATCGCGTTCCTGATTTCCGGGCTTGTGCTGCTGCCGTTCGTGCGGCCGTGGGATACGGCGCCGCAGTTGGATTGGCTGGGTGTGGGGCTGATGGCGTTCACCGTGATCGGCGGCACATTCGGCGCGTTCTGGCTGTACATGGCCGGCGTGGTGCGCGTCGGTTCGATGCGTGCCACCATGCTCGGCACCAGCGAACCGGTGATGGCCACGATTTCCGCGGTGGCATGGACGGACGCGGTGTTCGAACCGACCGATTTGGTTGGATTCGTGATGATTCTCATCATGGTGTTTTTGGTGCGTTAAGTGCCGTGACGGGCGTTGCTTTTCGGGCGGCGGCGTGCGGACAAACAAAAAAGCCGGACATCCACTTACGGGCGTCCGGCTTCGCTTTGCTTAGCGATTACCGTGACTTACGACGTGCGAATATGACGTACGGCAGCTGGAAAATCAGCCTTCAATCGCAATCTGATGCTTGGTCTCAACCTGCTGCTGCGCTTCGGGCTTCGGCATTTCCAGGCACAGGGTGCCGTCCTTGTAGCTGGCGTGAATGTCGGAATCCTTCACGTCCTCGCCAACGTAGAAGCTACGAGAGCAAGAGCCGGCGTAGCGTTCGCGACGCAGCCAGCGGCCGTTGTCGTCCTTGTCCTCGTGCGAGCTGTTGCGATGCGCGGAAACGGTCAGATAGCCGTTCTGCAGGTCCAGCGAAATGTCGTCCTTCTTGAAGCCAGGCATGTCGATGTCGACCATGTAGCCCTTGTCGGTCTCACGCACATCGGTGCTCATCATGCCTGCGGACATGTTCGGATCGCATGCGGCTGCGCGGTCCATGTTGCGCCAACCCTCGAAGAACGGATCGTCGAACAGATCGGAGAACATCGTGTCATTCATCAAAGCCGGAAACATTGCCATAATCGGTACTCCTTAAGCAAATGCGCGTTCTGTGCGCGGAGTAATGCGGCTTGGCAGCCGGCCGTGCGATTATCGCTGCGGCGTCACCATCCAGCGAGATCGGCGACCGGGTTCGTTGCCGCATCCGGAACCCTCCCGGGCTCCTGACCTTGACCTTTCACTTCACCCAACTCTTCCGTGTCCTGCTCATTCCGCGATTATGCTCACAGTGAAATACCGGGAAATGCTTGCGATTGCGTGCGCGGAAAAGTCGTACGGCGAATTTCGTTTTTCTTCAGAATCGGACGCATGGGATTGGTCTGCAATGCGTTACGTATCTGTTTTTCCAACCGGTCACGTGAAGTGTGGTTTTGGGTGGCTATGTGTTCGATTCTGCCGAATTGGTTATTCGGATTGTGTTTTCTGGAGAATCGGACATTTGTGGTGCTGGTTTTGGGTTTGGATGTCCGTTTGTCTGTTTCTGCTGAGATAGCTGGGCTTTCGGCGCATGTTTAGTACTTTTTTGTCACATTTCATACGTTTTGGATAAAGCAAAAGGGCTGGAATCGTTGGATTCCAGCCCTTCTCGGCTAGTGCGAGCGGGGGGAGTTGAACCCCCACGAGCATACACTCACTGCCACCTGAAGACAGCGCGTCTACCATTCCGCCACGCTCGCAGACAATCGACTAATTTACACCTTTACTATCTGTGGCACAAATCGGCGTGTCGCACCGCCGTATTCGCAAAGCGAATGCACAAAGCGGTGCGACGCGAGGAGGGAGGAGGCCCTGTGGACCTCCAGACGATGGAGCCATCCTTTGTTCAAAAAGCCGCGTTTGCGTAGCAAATGCTCAAGCCCCGCGACTTCCATCCAGCTCCTCTGGCTCAGCCCTTCGAACCGTTCTCGTAGAACTTGGCGAGTGTCTCGTCGCGGAATTCGTTGAAATAGCCGCCGTCGATCGATGCGCGGATATCGTCGAGCAGTTTTACGAAGAAGTGCTCGTTGTGAATCGTCGCCAGCGTGAAACCGTTGAATTCGCGGGCACGCAGCGCATGGTCCACGTAGGCGCGCGTGTAGTGCGTGCAGGTGTAGCAATCGCAACCCTCCTCAAGCGGACCGAAATCGTGCTTGAACTGCGCGCGCTTGATGTTGTAACGGCCGTGGCGCGTGAAAATCGCGCCGTTGCGGCCGCAGCGGGCCGGGGCCACACAGTCGAACGTATCGCCGCCGTTCTCCACGCAGGCGAAGATGTCGTCGACCGCGGCGATGCCGAGCACGTGGCGTGGTCGGCTTTCCGGCATCGCGTCGCAGATCCAGGCGCAGGTGTCGCCGATGATGCGTTTCTCGATCGCGCCGCCGATGCCGACGCCGTCGAAATCAAGCGAAGCGATCTGCTCGGCGGCATGTCTGCGCAGATCCTCATAATTCGCGCCCTGCACCACGCCATACAGCGCCTGGTACGGCTTGCCGAGACGCTCCTCGGTAAGCCTCTTATGCTCGGCCACGCAACGTTGCGCCCAACGGTAGGTGCGTTCCACGGAACGTTCCTGGTAGCCGCGGGTGTTCATCAGCGTGGTCAGCTCGTCGAAAGCGAACATGATGTCGGCGCCGATCTTGTGCTGGATGCCCATGGAGATTTCGGCGGAGAACCGGTGCAGCGAGCCGTTGAGCGGCGACTTGAACGTCACACCGTCCTCGTCCACGAACGCGAGCCGCTCCTTGCCTTCCGCGATCACGTCGTCCGATTTCATGCCGGTGACGTCCATGGCGAGCGTCTTCTTGAAGCCCGCGCCGAGTGACAGCACCTGGAATCCGCCGGAATCGGTGAAGGTCGGACCGTTCCAGTTCATGAATCTGGCAAGCCCGCCGGCTTCGTCGAGCACCTGCTCGCCGGGGCGTTCGTACAGGTGGAACGCGTTGGACAGCAGGCATTGCGCGCCAAGATCCTTCATGGTTTCGGGCAGCACGGCCTTCATCGCGGCCTGCGTGGCCACCGGCACGAACGCCGGGGTGTGGATGTCGCCGTGGGGGGTGTGGATGATGCCGGTGCGTCCGTAGCGCGCGCCGCCGCGGCCCTTGCCATCGGCCGCATCTGGCAGGCGGGTTTTCTGCTCGAAGTAGAACGCGTCGCGGCGGCCGGGCTTGCCGGGTTCCGCGCCGCGGGGATGCTCAATAAGGTTTTCGGTCGATGCCGCGCTGGTCGTGTTGCCTGCTGCGTCGTGCGTTGCGCCGGCTGCCGCGTTGGCCGCTGAGGTCTCGTGCGCCACCGCGCCGGTCTGTGGTTCGTTCAAGCTTGTCATGCTCTCAACTGTATGCGATAGCGCCGATTGCCGCGGTGGCGCCATCGGCGGTCGACGGTGGCATCGTATGGAGCAAACTGCCAAGCGATTCGATTGCTACTTTCAACAAACATTCAGGAAACTTCCAGAGCAGGTATCTTTACTCTTAGATAGCAGTTCGAGCGGCACGATTGCTGACCATGTTGAATGCCGCGAGACGAATAAGGAGCAACAATGGCTGAAGATAATAGCGATCAGAACATCGCCCAGCCGCAGGATGGCACGCAGCAGACCGCGCCGCAGACGCCGAGCGAGAACGTCGCCGACGAAGCACAGACTTCCGTTACCGAACCGATTGCAGTGCCGAACGCGGGCGAGCAGCCCACCACCGCCCTTCCTACCGTGGACGCGGCGGATGGCACGGCAGGCAATACCGCTGACGATACGCCGGATTATGCTTCCGCTGCCGGTGAACGCACGGTGATCAACAACGCGACGCAGGATGCGCCGACCGAACAGTACCGTCCGGCGCCCGAATACGGCGCGTACGGTCCGGTGCCGACGCCACCGGCTGGCGATGCCAGCGGCCAGACCGCCCAGCAACCGCAGTACGGCGCGCAGCAGCAGGGTCAGCCGCAGGGCAACCGTTCGTCGTTCTTCGGCGCTTTCGGCAACCCGTATACGACCGGCAATCAGCGGAACAATGGCAATCCGTTCGGCAATCCGTTTGGCGGCTCGTCCGCGCAGAACGGCGCGCAGCAGAACAATCAGCAGCAGCCGCAGTACGGCGCGAACATGCCCCCTGCGGGACCGGGCAGCCGCAATCCGTTCGGCGCTCCGGGGCAGGGCTTCCCGAACCAGCCGAACCAGACGCCGGTCGTCACCAAGCAGAAGTCCGGCATGACCAGCCATGTGGTCACCGCCGTTGTGGCCGCACTGGTGTCCGGCGCGCTGTGCCTCGGCGTCGGCTTCACCGCGATCACCAACGGTTGGGTGCATGTGCCGACCTCCAGCTCGCTGTCCGACGTCAAGTCCAACACGTCCGGTTCCGGTTCCGCCAAGGCGAAGTCCGGTACGGCGGTCGATTGGACCGCGGTGGCCAAGGAAGTGTCCGATTCCGTGGTGGCCATCGACGTGGCGACCAGCGACGGCGAAGCCAAGGGCTCCGGCGTGGTGATCAGCGACAAGGGCTATATCGCCACCAATAACCACGTGATTTCCGGCGCGCAGCAGATTCAGGTGACGCTCGCCAGCGGCGCCGTCTATTCCGCGAAGGTGGTCGGCACCGACACCACCACCGATTTGGCCGTGATCAAGCTCGACAATCCGCCGAGCGATCTGAAAGTCGCGGAATTCGCCGATTCCGACAATCTCGCCGTCGGCGAGGCCGTCATGGCGATCGGCAATCCGCTCGGCTACGACGACACCGTCACCACTGGCATCGTGTCCGCGCTCAACCGTCCGGTGACCGTGACCGATGATGACAACAACGCCATCGTCACCAATGCCGTGCAGATCGACGCCGCCATCAATCCCGGCAACTCCGGTGGTCCGACTTTCAATGCGGCTGGTCAGGTGATCGGCATCAATTCGTCCATCGCCTCCACTGCGAGCTCGTCCGGTACTGCCGGTTCGATTGGTATTGGCTTCGCCATCCCGTCGAACCTTGTCAAGCGCGTGGCCAACGAAATCATCGACAATGGTTCCGTGAAGCATGTGGTGCTCGGTATCACCATCAAAAGCGCTACGGTCGAAGCCGACGGTGTGACCCGTGGTTGCGCCCAGGTGCAGGCCGTGACCGATGGCGGTCCGGCGTCCAAGGCCGGAGTGAAGGCCGGCGACTCCATTGTGGCGTTCAACGGCAAGGCAGTGAACAACAACTACTCGCTGCTTGGCTACGTCCGTGCCTCCGCCATGGGAGACAAGGTGAAGCTGACCGTTGTGCGCGGCGGCAACACCATGGATCTCGAAGTGACGCTCGACCAGGAAGAGACCAAGACGAACTCCTCCAACAAGCAGGAACAGCGTCAGCAGAACAACGGCAACGACGATAACGGCAACGGCCAGAATGGCGGCAGCCAGAACGGCCAGAATGGCGGTAACGGCAACAACGGCGACGGCGGTGGCCTGTTCGATCCGTTCGGTCTGTGGTAAAGCCGGATGCGCGGCATCGTACGGCAACGTACGGTGTGCGGCGTTCATGCCGACAGCGATACGGGTGGCTGCCACCCGATAGGCTGACGGCGAAGTCGCAACCGCAATCCGCGTAATCGCGGAAAACGCTGAACAAGCCGAAAAACGGCGGAAAACAAGGGCTGTGCGAGCAATCGCACGGCCCTTTTCGTATGCGCGGAACGCGCGCGACGAACGGAAGCACACGCAAACGGCCGCGGCAATCGCAATGCTCTGTTATGCTGAAAACATCTTTTTACGCCGTGTATCGATGGTCCGCGCAGGCGGGGCGCCGGTGGGTTAACAAGGCGTCCGAACCGAGCGTAAGGAGATTCTCATGTGTAGAATCATTGCTTTATGTAAAGAAGTCCCGCTGCTTCCGATCACCATTCTCGCCGCGATTCCGTTGGCGTTGCTGGGCGCGTGGAGGCCATGGGAGACGGCGGGCGTCTCGCTGGCCTTCGGTCCGTTCAATCCGGGCGTCGGACAGTGGATTGTGATTGCGCTGGTCGTATACACGATTGTGGTGACGGTGATCGGCATGATCGACGATTTGCGGCACGGCCATGTGGGCGTGGATCTGCTGGCCGTCATCGCGATCGCGTCGACGGTGGCGGTGCAGGAATACTGGGCCGCATGGGCCGTGGTGCTGATGATCTCGTCCGGCGAGGCGATTGAGGAATTCGCGCAGTCGAAGGCCGAGGGCAATCTGACCGCGCTGGTCGACGCGGCGCCGCGGACCGCGCACGTGGTGACGTTGCCGGGCGTGGGTGCACGTGCGGCGGCTGCCGGGGCCGACGGTACTGCCGGTGATGCTGAGGGCGACATGACGGCGGACGGCTTTCGCAAGGTCGCCAGTGTGGATGTGCCTAACGCTGCGGAAACGAATAAGTCCACCACCCAAACCAAGCCTTACGACGCGGCCGGCGAGCATTTCGAAACCGTTCCGGTCGACCAGGTCAAGCTTGGCGACGTGATCCTCGTGCTGCCGGGCGAAACGGTGCCGGTCGACGGCGAACTGCTGTCGGGCGTCGCCACGTTGGATCTGAGCAATATCAACGGCGAGCCGGTGCCGCGCGAAGTGTATGCGGGCGCGCGCGTGCTGTCGGGTGCGGTCAACGGATCGACCGCGCTGACGATGCGTGCCACGCAATTGGCGCAGGATTCGCAGTATCAGAAGATCCTCGAACTGGTGTCGTCGGCGCAGGAATCGCGCCCGACCGTCGTCAAAACCGCCGATGTGCTGGCGGTGCCGTTCACCATTCTTTCGCTGGCGATCGCCGGCATCGCGTGGGCCGTCGCAGGCACGCCATTGCGATTCGCGCAGGTGCTGGTTTTGGCCACGCCCTGCCCGCTGCTGATCGCCGCTCCCGTCGCGTACGTGGCCGGCACCGGTCGCCTTGCCAAGGCGGGCATTCTTATCAAAGCGCAGGACGTGCTGGAAAACTTGGGCCGCGTATCGCATATCTTCTTCGACAAAACCGGCACGCTTACCGTCAAGCAGCCGCAGGTCGTGCGCGTCGAGAAGCCGTTCGAAAACAGCTCGCCGTACGACGAGAACCACATTCTGATGATGGCCGGCGTGGTGGAAGGCTACTCGGTGCACATTCTGTCGAAGGGCATCGCGGCGGCCGGGCAGAAGGCCATGCAGGAGCTGTACGCGCGCTATGAGAACGGGCAGCGGCTGTGCGCCGAACGCGATCTGCCGGGGCATGGACGCGATTACCCCGTGGTGAAGAACATCGAGGAACAGTCGGGCAAGGGTGTGTCCGGCGAGGTGAACGGGCATGCCGTGCGCGTGGGTCGTTTCGCGTACGTGACGGCCGACGAGGCCGGCTTCACGCATGTGCTGGGCGCAGGGGTGGCGGCCGGTACTGCGGCTGGTGCTGTGGCCGATAGCGCGGTTGGCGATTCGGCGACCGGGACCGCTGCCGGCGCTTCCAAGAAGCCGGAGGTGAACTCGCTGTTCGCACCTCTCGAACCGGACGAAATGGCCGCATACGTGGCGATCGACGGCAAGCTCGCCGCACGCATCGTGCTGCGTGACGTGCCGCGCGAAAACGCGAAATCGTCCCTTGAAAAACTGCACCGGCTCGGCGTGAAGAAACTGTCCATGCTCACCGGCGACAAGGAGGCTTCCGCACGCATCATCGCGGGCGAGGTCGGCATCGACGACGTGCAATCCGAACTCTTCCCCGAAGGCAAGGTCGCGGCCGTCAAGAACGCCACGGAAGACGCGCACCAAAACCAGCCAGCGTGGGACAAGGTCGTACAGCGCGTGGTCGGCGAATCCATGACCCGACAGGTGACGATGATGGTCGGCGACGGCGTGAACGACGCCCCCGTGCTGGCGGTTGCGGACATCGGCATGGCCATGACCGACGGCACGTCCACCGCCGCGTCCGAATCGGCGCAGGTGGTCATCATGAACGACGACATCGCCTCCGTGCCGCGCGCCATCGCCATCGCCCGCCGCACGAAGAAAGTGATGCTGCAGGCGGTGCTGGTCGGCCTTGGATTGGCGATTATCGGCATGGTCGCGGCCGCGTTCAACCTCATTCCGGTGGTCGTCGGCGCGTTCATGCAGGAAGCGATCGACGTGGTCAGCATCCTGTGGGCGCTCACCGCCCTGCTCGACCGCGAGTAGCGCCGGTTGCGGCGACGAGCCGTGCGGAACTAGGCTGAACCGCGTTGCGCCGTGCTACATCGAGCTGGGCGAGATTTCGCCAGCGATGTTCCGGCGCATCCACGTGCCGAAATCGGCCGCGTCCACGCCCTGCGACAGCAGGAACATGATCTTCGCGTATGCGGCTTCCAGCGTCATGTCGCCCGATCCGATCGCACCGGCGCGGGCAATCGCGTCGCCCGTCTCGTAATGGCCGAGCAGCACTTCCGCCTGCTGGCATTGCGATGCGATGACGACAGGCACGCCGTCATGCAGCACGTCGGCGATCACGTCGGTCAGTCCTGGCTCGTCGCTCGGCACATTGCCAACGCCGTACGCGCGCAACAGCACCGCTTCCGGACGAGGGTCGAGCATCGCGGCCAATCGCGCGGCGGAAATGCCGGGAGCCATGTCGATCACGGCCACATCGTGACGGGAGTAGGGCAGCGGCGACGTCCAACCGCAACCGGAGCCGGCCGAATCGCCCGCATACCAATGCCACGGCGTGCCGGTACGTGCCAGCGGGCCGGTGGACGGCGCCGAAAACCCTTCGAACGCCCAGCTTGACGATTTGCTCACACGGTTGCCGGCGAACAGATGATGGCCGAAGAACAGGCCGACGCCATGAAAACGTCCGCTCATCGCGGCGTTCAGCGCACCCGTGACGTTCGCGGTGGCGTCCGATTCGATTTTGCCGAGCGGATGCTGCGACCCCGTGAAAATCACAGGCTTGCCGAAACCGGTCAGCGCGTAAGACAGCGCGGCGCTCGAATAGCTCATCGTATCGGTGCCGTGCAACACCACGAATGCATCGGCGTCATCGCGGTGCGCGCGCAGGTCGTCCGCCATCGTCTGCCAATTGTCGGGCGTCGCGTTCGACGAATCGATCAGCGGGTCCAGCTCGGTGAACGAGAACAAGCTCGGGTCCAGATGCGCGTCCTCAATCAGCCGGCGCAGCCAGCCGCGCATATCGGCGCCCGGAACCAGACCGTTCGGTGACTCGACCATACCGATGGTGCCGCCGGTATACGTGATGTGAATGCGCATATGCCCACCCTCTTACGATAAGGACCTTCTTTAGTGAGGGACCGATTGTGATCTTCTGCGATTGTACGTTCTCCTGCGCCGGCACATGGGCCGGGCTGCGCGTTGCGAGGCAAGTAAGGGAATCGCAAGAAAGTGCCGTATGCCCCCTGTTGGAAATGCAGGGAATATATTAGGCTGGAACATATGAGCGAAACCAACGAACTTCGTATTGCTGTAATCGGCGCCGGCCCCGCAGGCGTCTACTCTTCCGATATTTTCCTGCGCCAGCTGGGCAAGCTCGGCGAAGAGCTGGGACTGGGCACCAAGGCCCGCATCGACCTGTTCGAAAAGCTGCCGGTGCCGTTCGGCCTGGTGCGCTACGGCGTGGCCCCCGACCACCCTTCCATCAAATTCATCGCATCCGCTCTCGAGAAGACGCTCGACAACCCGGACATCCACCTGTACTGCGACGTGGAATTCGGCAAGGACGTGACGCTCGACGAGCTGCTCGAACGCTACGACGCGGTGCTGTTCGCCACTGGTGCCGTCGAAGACAAGCCGCTCGGCCTGCCGGGCGCCGACTTGGACGGTGTGTACGGTGCCGCCAAGTTCGTGGAATGGTACGACGGTTACCCGACCGGCGCCCGCGAATGGCCGCTCGATGCCGAGGAAGTCGCTGTGATCGGCGGCGGCAACGTGGCCATGGACGTGGCGCGCGAGCTGATGCGCAACGCCGACGACCTGAAGGAACGCACCGACATTCCGGACAACGTGTACGAGGGCATCAAGGCCAACAAGGCCAAGACCCTGCATCTGTTCATCCGCCGTGGCGTGGCTCAGGCCAAGTTCTCCGTGCAGGAGCTGCGCGAAATGGAGAAGCTGCCGGGCGTGCAGCTGATCATCAACGAAGACGACTTTGATCTGGACGACGACACTATCGAGGAGGCCGGCAAGGACAAGCTGACCCGTCAGATGGTCGAGGAGCTGTTCACCATCCGCGAGATGGCCGAGGACATGGAAGACGACGGCGACACCGATTTCGAAGGCAATCCGGCGGATCGCAAGTACTACATCCACTTCAATTCCGCTCCGGTCGAAGTGCTGGGCGAGGACGGCAAGGTCAAGGCGATTCGCGTGGAGAAGACGACGACTTCCGCGGACGGCAAGATGACTCGCACCGGCGAATTCGAAGAGTACCCGGTGCAGGCCGTGTATCACGCAATCGGCTACAAGCCGGCCACCGCGCCGGGCATCGCGTACGACGAGCGTCGCGCGCACCTGGCCAACGCGAACGGCGACGGCCGCATCACCACGGAGGCCTCCGGCGAGGGCGCGCAGGTGCGTGAGCGTCTGTACGCCACCGGTTGGGCCAAGCGTGGTCCGGTCGGCCTGATCGGCTCCACCAAGTCCGACGCGCTGCTCATCGTCACCAACATGCTGGAGGACCTGTCCAAGGCCGCCGAAGGCGGTCGCGTGGCCGCTGACCGCGATCCGGAATCCATCGACCGTCTGCTGGCTTCCCGCGGTGTCAAGCCGATCGACTTCGCCGGCTGGAAGAAGGTCGACGCGTTCGAACGTGCCGAAGGCGCGAAGGAAGGCCGCGAGCACAAGAAGGTCATCGACCCGGAGCAGATGCGCGCGCTGGCGCATGCCTGAATCGGGCCGGCTGGAATTAGGGTGGGAGTGCTGACTTCCTGACACCCTAACTCCAAGCCTTTTAACGCAATCTAGTAACGCCCTGCACGTCCGATTCCTCTGAATCGGACGTGCAGGGCGTTAGTTTTTGCCGCTTTAGTGGTCGATTTTCGGCGGACTGGTCGCGTAGCGTGCGTTTTCGATCGCACAACCGCCCGTTTCTCCAGAATCGGACGTACGCGGTCGTTTTGACCTATTACCCCCGAAGTTCGGGTCCATGCGCTAGGCTGACCCCAGTGAAACGCGGTGCGCAATATCATCGCAAACGGATGTGGGCATTGAAATCTAAGGTTGTGAAGTCGGCATGAACTTTGGAAAACACGTCAAGCGCAAGGCACTGTACTGCTGTTCCGTGTCCGTCGTGGGCCTGTTGATCGCCTGCCTGATCGGCTTCGCCATGGGCGTGGGTCTTGTCGATGTGCATCTCGAAGAGGAAGCCCACGCAGCGGCGTCCTCGGGAACGTCTTCGGAAACGTCCTCCACGTCGGGCGCGCTTAAGAAAAACAGCGCGCCGCAATCGCAGACACAAGCCGTCTCGTCGCCGACGCAGGTCGCGCTGGACGGCATTTCCGCAGTCGAGGGCAGCGCCACGATCACAACGCAGGGCTTCACGCTAAGCGCCGATTCGCAGGCCGCCGTGCAGTCTCAAATCGCCACTTTCGAAGCCGACGGATATACCGCATCATTCGTGCTCGCCGACATCACGACCGGCCGCACGATCGCATACAACGCCGATGCACAGATCTATTCGGCCTCGTCGGCGAAGGCGCCATACCTGATATCGCTGTTCTCAACGGGCACCGTCGACCTGAACAGCGTGGCCCAATCCGCTGACGCGCAGTCCGCCACCGTCCACCAGAAGGTCGACGCCGTCCTGCGCAATTCCGACAACGCGTCTTACGACTGGCTGTACAAAACGTATGGCCTCGACTGCTTCAACACGTGGGCCGAACAGGCAGGCGCGGCTTCCAGAATGGGTGATCGCGGCGGGTACCTGTTCACCTCCGCGCGCGACATGGCCAAACTGTGGACCGCCGGATACGGTTTCCTGTTCGCCGGGCAAACGGCGGGGGTGCAGAACATCACGCCCGAATCGCTGCAATGGCTGTCCGGAGACATGACGAATTCGCTGAACTCCTGCATCCACGCGGCCCTTGGCGATGCGGACACCGTGTACACGAAGGCCGGATGGATCAACGGCGAAGGCGGTTTGTACGCGCTGAACGATGCCGGACTGGTGATGTCGCAGTCGGGCGCGTACGTGCTGGCGGTGCTGACGAACGCGTGCGGCCGCAACGATTTGCTGACCAGCCTGATCGGCACGCTTGACGCAGTGCATTCAGGGGATATGCGGGGGTAATACGTTTCAAGTTGGGGTGACTCTCGCCGTGCCGCAGATAGGTCTATGGCCGATGCTGTAGCGTCGTTGCGTGGCATGTTTCTAGATGTTGCAAATCCGCCCTTCAGCTTGTATACAGCAAAATCCCAGCCTGAATTCCTAGGCTGGTGGCCATGAACGGCAAATTGCAGGTGCACGGCCATTGCAATGGCTTGAAAACAACGCTTTTGTTCGCGTTGATGTGGGGCGTCATCATGCTCATCTGGTGGGCGACCGGCGCCAGTCAAAGCACGCTCGGCTACTACATTCTCATCGGCCTGGGCTCCACGTTCGTCTCCTACTGGTTTTCCGACAAACTGGCGATCGCCAGCATGCACGCTCGACAGGTGAGCGAGCAGGAAGCCCCCGTACTATACAAGATCGTCCGCGAGCTATCGGCGAAGGCAGGTAAGCCGATGCCGCGCATCTACATCGCCCCCACCATGAGCCCCAACGCGTTCGCGACGGGGCGCAACGAACGACACGCGGCGGTCTGCTGCACGCAAGGCATCCTACAGACGCTTAACGAACGTGAGATTCGCGGCGTGCTCGGACACGAACTCATGCACGTCTACAACCACGACATTCTGACGTCCGCAATCGCCTCCGCCATGGCCACCGTCATCTCGTACCTCGGCTACTCGCTCATGTATTTCGGCGGCGGCCGTTCGCGTGACGACCGCGACGATTCGGCGTCCGGCGGCTTGGGATTGCTGGGTGTGCTGCTGAGCGCGATTCTGGCGCCGATCGCAGCGTCGCTGATACAGATGGCAATCTCCCGCACACGCGAATACGACGCCGACGAAGACGGTTCCAAGTTGACGGAGGATCCGGAAGCGCTCGCTTCCGCGTTGAGCAAGATTTCCGGCGGTGCAGCCGCGATGCCGATGGAGAAGACCGCCGGCACGCAGTCGGTGGCTGCGATGATGATCGCCAATCCGTTTTCGGCGGAAGGTTTCTCCAAGCTGTTTTCTACGCACCCGCCGACCTCGGATCGCATTGCGCGGCTGATGCAGATGGGGCAGGAGATGCGTCAGCAGGGCGTGCAGTCCGGATATTTGGCCGGTGGCTATGCCACGAGCGGCGTTGCGGCGGCGGATATTCGGCAAGGCGGACGTTCTGCGATGGCTGGTGCCGGTGGGCCGCAATTTGGAACGCAGTATGGATCCGCGCATGATTCGGGCGGCTCGGCTGGCAGATATTCTCGCGACTATTCGCAGCGGCCGCGTGGTTGAGTCTCCGTGATATTGCGGAAAATTGGTATCGCATGTCGGTCTGTGTCCGCATACGCATCCGTTGCGTGCTAGACTAATGGCTCGTGCCCAAAAGGCACACCTTGCGGATGTAGTTCATCGGTAGAACGAAAGCTTCCCAAGCTTTAAAGGCGGGTTCGACTCCCGTCATCCGCTCCATTCGAAACCCTTGGAATCGTTGGAATTTCAAGGGTTTTTCTATTGTCGTAAAAGACCCGTGAAGCCAACTTCGCGTCGCGCAACTGTCGGTTGCGTCGCAAAATTTGGTTGCGAATCGCAATGCAACCGCAAGATGGTGGCGTGGAACGCGACGTTTGTGACAAGCTGCTGATGCTTTGCGACATGTTCGGTGTGACGTTGGATGATTTGGTCATGGGCGACGTGTGCGCGTCGGCGGGCCGTGGAGGTGCGGGACGCGTGGGCTGTGTGGATGCGGGACGCATGGACTTGGCTGCCGATACGGCTGGTGTGGCAGCGTCGGATGGGGTGGTTGACTCTGCTGTTGGTGCGGTTCCGGGGGTAATCGGGTTCGCGGCATCGCAGGTTGCAGGAGTGTCCGATTCTGCAGAATCGGACACTCGTGGAGGGCGATGGGTAGGCTGGAGCCCGTGAACACGAACCAGAAGTCCCCCTCCGATTCCGGCGCAAACCACCCCACCGGCAACTCCTGCAATCCGCTACTCGGCCATGCCACATCACACGCGGCGACACTCATCGGCCTGTTCGCAATCGTCCTGTGGGGCTTCATGGCCGGCCTCGTGCGACTGGTCTCCGAATCGTTCGGCGCCACGCTCGGTTCGGCGCTCATCTACACCGTCGGTGGTGTCATGCTGTTCATTGTGCGCCGTCCGAAACCAATCCGCGAAGCGCCATGCAAGTACCTCATCGCAGGCGGACTCATGTTCATCGCATACGAGGCGTCAATCTCGCTGTCGATCGGCCTGGCCACAACGAACGCGCAATCCGTGGAAGTCAGCCTTGTCAACTACTTGTGGCCGACGCTGCTGGTGCTGATGACCGCAGCGGTATCGCACAAACGTGGTGCGGTCGCCAAAGCGATTCCTGGCGCGGTGATCGCAACCATCGGTGTGGCGATGGCGGTTGGCGGAGAAAGCCTTGATATGCAGGAAGCGGTCCACAATATCGCCAGTAACCCCCTACCGTATGTGCTCGCGTTTGTTGGCGCCTTTATTTGGGCGATTTATGCGACTTTTACGCCGTCGTTGTCCGACGGTTACGACGGCACGACGATTTTCTTCTGCTGTGTGGCCGTTGTACTGTGGACCATCCATTTCGTTTCGGGAGACGGTTTGCCGGACACGGCGCCCGGCATCGGTGGATATGCTGCGCTGATTGCGTGCGCCGCTTCGATTTCGGGCGGCTACGCGTGCTGGGGATACGGCATGTTGCACGGCAGTATGGAAACGCTTGCGATTGGTTCGTACGCGACTCCGCTGTTTTCCACGGCTTCTAGCACGCTTCTGTTGGGCGTGGCGCTGGGCATGCCGTTCTGGATCGGTGTTGTGCTGGTGGTTGCCGGTTCTCTGATCAACGTGTGGTTTGCACGGTGCCCCTGAGTGTCCGTTTCTCCCGAATCGGACAACCTGGGGTGACCGGATGACGCGTGGGTGGCTGATTCGGGGGATCGGACACTTGTTGGTGCGTGAGGAGGCGACATGTGGGGTAGTGGCGGCGCAGAGGAGCGCCGGGATGGCGCAGCGGTACGTAAGGGAAGTGACTGGGCAGGACAATGCCCTACGCCTCCACGCTAGCTTAGGTTTTTGCCGGCTGGTCGATGGTGACGAATTCGTGGCTTTGGGTTTTCAGGTCGTCGATGATGGCGGGCAGCGCGTTCACGTGTACCAGCCGAAACCGATCTAAACCGGCTCAAACCAGCCCGTTCAAATCCGCCTCGTCACATCACCTTGGTGGACTCCAGATTGCGGCTCACCCAGTTGTTCAACCGGATCACCGGCTTGCGCAACACCAATCCCAGCAGCAGCGAAGGAATCAGGAACAAGGCGAGATACACCATATCAAGCAGGTACTCATTGCCGTATGATCCGGCCATCGCGGCGTGCATGGCATCGATGGCGTGCGGGAATGGTAGGAACGGGTAGAGCATTTGGAAGAACTTCGGCAGCGTCTCGATAGGGAACGTACCGCCCGAACCGGCGACCTGCATCACCAGCAGCACCACGGCCACGGCCTTGCCGATATCGCCGAACGACACGGTCAGCGTATACACGATATTCGAGAACACGAGCGCGGCAAGCCACCCCACGGCAAGGAACTGCAGCGCATGATTCGCCTGCACGCCAAGGAAATACGTGTCACCCAGACAAACCAGTGTGCCCTGCAGCAACGCGAGCAGTGCGAAGATCGCGTACCGTCCGAAATACTCGTGATCGAGGCGCAGTCCCCAACGTGAGGCGTTCCCCGGGCCGGACGGGCCGGGGATGCGCGGCAGCGTGTCGCCCAAGCCCAGCACATGCGCCTTCTCGCGGTCCGAAATCGTCACTTTCAGCATGGCGCACAGGATGATCGCACCCACCCAGATTGACAGGATCGTATAGAACGGCGCCATGGCCGAACCGTAGTTCGCGATCGGGTACACCGAGACGCGATGCAGTGCGACGGGCGCGGAAATCAGCGTGGACAGTGTGGACGCGTTGGCGGTGGCCAGTGCACGTAGTTCGTCCGATTCACCCGAATCGGACGAACTGGCGTCGTTGCCACCATTGCCACCATCGCTGTTGCCGTCACCGGCGTTCCCGCCCGTCTCCAGCTTCGTGATCAGCTCCTTCACCGTCGCTGCCGACGAGTCGAGTTTCTTCGCGATCGCGCCGAGCGTGGAACGGATGGACGTCACATTCGTCCCCGCATCGCCCGTCACATCGTCCAGATCGTCGGCGGTGCCGCTCAGCTGGGTGATCATGCTGTCGGTTTGGGAGATCAGCGTGCTGACTGTGGAGGCGAGCGCGTCGATTTTCGGCTTGACGTTCGTGGCGTAATCGTCGCGCACATTGCTGATCGACTGCTTCGCGGAGGTGATGCGGTTCAGGATCTCCTTGCGGGAGCGTTCCGCGGCTGCGGTATCCTGCGTGACCTGCGTGGAAGCGTCTTTCAGCTGCTGCGCGAGCTTCTGCGAATCGCCTTTGGCGGCTTCCAGCAGCGTGATCTCCCGGTCGATGGCTTCCAGCAGCGCCTGTTTCGCGGAATCACTGTCCGGTAGTTGTTCCACCGATTCGCGCATGTGGTTGAGGCTTGTGATGTACGTGTCGTACAGCGATTCGCCGCTGGAGATTTGTTCGCTCAACGTTGCCAACTGGCTGGCTGCGGTGTCTGAGTCCTTGCCGATCGCGTCGAACGCCTTGTTCACCTTGGCAGCTACTTGGTCGAACGCGCCTGACACCTGGTCGAGCGCGGTGTTCACCGAGGAGGTGACGTTCGCACCTGCCGAAGTGAACGACGTGGCACCTGATTTGCCTTGTTTCAATGCGTTCTGGGCCTGTTTGCCCGCTTTGGTCGCCGAGGCGAGCAGTTTGCCCGTGGAATCCACGATGTCGTTCGCCGAGCCGAGCAGCTGCGAATACGACGTCACCTGCTGCGATGCGCCGCTCAGCGTATCCGCCATGGTGGTGAGATTGCCGTTGAGGTTGCGCATGTATTCGGCCATTTGCGGGCTTTGCGAATAGTGTAGGATGCTTGAGGCCAGGTCGAGTCCGACTTGCGCAATCGTTTTGGCGAAGGTTTTGTCGATCGTGTTGACCACGGTTGTCGCGCCCTGATCGGTGATATGCGGGGCGATCGGGTTGATTTTCTCGTTCAGATAGTACTTGAGCTGCGCGTGTTTGATGTCGGGGGAGAACAGCGTCATCATGTCGGCGCTGAAACCTTTCGGAATTACGATCGCCGCATAGTATTCGCCGGATTTCACCCCGTCGATTGCCTTGTCGCTTTTCACGAACTGCCAGTCCAGCTGGTCGTTGGCGTGCAGTGTGCTGATGATGGTTTCGCCCACGTTGACGCGCACCGGTATGAGATCCGACTTGTAACCCTTGTCGTTATTGGCCACGGCGACCTTCAATGCCTTGGTGTTGCCGTAGGGGTCCCAGCTGGCCGCGATGTTGAACCAGGCGTACAGCGCCGGCACCACCACCAGGCCCATCGAGACGATCACGGCGATCACGTTGCGGGTGGCATGGCACATGTCCCGCTTGAAGATGCCCCAGATCATTTTCACTGTTCGTTCCCCTCCTCACGCAGACTCCTGCCAGCATTTCCGTCCGTGTTTCCAGCCGCATACTCAGCCGCATGTTCAGTCGCATGTCCGGCCAAACCACCATGCGCAGCCTCATACAGCCTCGTACGTACGGCATGCATCGGCTTGTAATGCATGCCCGGCCGGAACAGCAGGTTCTCGTGCAGGATCGCGCTGCGGAACTCTTCCGCACTCATCGCTTCCTCGCCCAGATAATTCGCATACCGTTCGCGCAGATACTCCACCACGATGAGATACGTGTCGATGGCGATGATCGAAATGATCCAACCGAGCAGCATGGCGAGCTTCATGCGCGTGATGAATAGCAATAGCAGGAACACGAACGGCAGTACCGCCAGCGCGAGGAATCCCCAACGCACCAGGCGCGGGTACAGGCGGAAGAAATGAATCGCCCGTCTGCGGGCGAGTTCGGGGAACTCCTCGGCGATCTGCTGCGCGGTCTCGGTGAGCCGCAACGGTTCCACCGTGCCTTCGTTATGTTCGGTGATCATCAGATCAGTGTCCGCCAGACGGTTGTCGAACAGGCGGTTGAGGTTCAACGCCAGCTTGCGGACTACCAAGCCGATGAACAGCGCCACAGGCAGATACCAGAACAGCGAGAGCATGTCGATCCAATAATGGTTGGCATACATGCCGCCGATCGGCCCGCGCATCGCGTTGATGCCGTAGGTGAACGGTAGGAACGGTTTCAGACGGCGGAAGAATTCCGGCATCATCTCGATGGGGTAGAGGCCTGCCGCGCCCGGAATCTGGATGATCACCAGAATCACGGCGACGGCCTTGCCGATATGCCGGAACGCCACGGCGAGCGCGTAAATGATGTTCACGTAGACGAACGAGGCGAAAATGCCGGCGAGGATGAACAGGAACGGATGCTCGCATTGGATGCCCAGCGCGAGATCGCCGATCGTGGCGATGATCGCCTGCAGGAATCCGACCGTGACGAACAGCAGCCAACGGCCCATATAGCCTTGGCGTGGCGTGTACATGCGGATCTTCTCATCGCGGTCCACTTCAAGCTTGTAGATCGCGACGAGCACGAATCCGCCGACCCACAGCGCAAGATTCGTGTAGAACGGCGTGACCGCGGAACCATAGTTTTTGACCGGGTAGAGGACCTGTTCGTCCAAATGCACCGGCTCTCCCACGAACGAGCCGACCTCGCTCGCGTCAAGTCCGAGCGCTTGGGAAAGCTGCTGGAACATCGCCGAACTGCTCAACGCGGCCACATCGGTGCGCGTGGTGTTGAGCTGTTTGGCGAGATTGGCGAGCTGTGTCTGCGTGCCAGCAATGGTGGTGTTCGTTTGGGTCACGGTGCGCGACAACTGGTCGAGCAGCCCGTTGCCCTGTTCCAGCGTGCTTTGCAGCGTGGTAAGCGTGCCGGACAGCGACCCATTGGCCAGGCTGAGTGTATCGAGCCCGGTGTTGAGATTCGGCATGACCGTGCCGGTGATGGTCGTGTGTGCGCTCGCCATCGACGCCGTGCCGTTCTTCGCCAGCGTGGTGACATCGTCGTTGAACCCGTTCGCGGTGTTCTTCCCCGCGTTGATCGCAGCCGTGGTGTCCTGATCGAAGGTGTCGATGCGCTGCTGCTGGAACGTCAGCTGTTTGCGGGCTTCGGCGAGCTGCGCGGAAAGATCCTTATACGTTTGGCTGTTCGGATCCAGCTGGCTGGCCTGCAACGCCTTCTCCACGCCGTCGAGCACATTGCCGGTGGTGGCGTTGACGTGATGCATGGTGCTGGACACTTGGTCGAGCGCGTCCTGCGTGGTGTTCAGTCCGCTGAGCACGGTGCCGGTGGCATTGCTCACGTTGACCTGCAGGCCGGACAGTTGCGTGCTGCCGTTGTCGAGCGCTCCGACCAGCGTGTTCGAGAATCGTTCGGTTTGTGTGCGCGTCTCGCTCAGCAAGTCGGACGCCTTGCCGACGGTGTCAAGCGAGTTGGTGATTTCCGAGGCGAGCGCGATGTTGGACTGTTTGGCCGAATCGATGGTGGTGAGGGCCTTGTCGAGCGTGGAGCGGGTGTCGCGCAGCTGCTGTTGGACGGTTTCGAGCTGGTTGATGGTGTCGGTCAGATCGTTGACGACGTCGCTTTGCGCGCTTTTCACGCTGCCGGTGGTTTCTCCCGCTGCCTCCTTCACTTCCTTTGCCACGGCGTCGGCCACGCTGGAAACGAAAGTGGTGTTGATCTGCTCGTCGATCGTGGTCGCGCCCGTATCGGTGATTTTCGGCGCGATCGCGTTCAGCTTTTCGTTGATGTAGTACGTGATCGACGGTCGGTCGCCTTTACCGGTGACGGTGCCGATTAGTCTGGAGCTGAAGTCTTCCGGCAGTACGATCGCCGCATAGTATTTGCCGGATTCCACGCCTTCGATGGCTTGCTGCTTGGGAACGAAACGCCAGCCGAGCTGATGGTTCTTCTTAAGCTGGTTGACGGTCTGCTGGCCAGCGTCGAGATGGCCGACCAGCGTGGAGGTTGTGCCCTTGTCCTCGTTCGCCACAGCGACTTGGATGTTGCCCGTGTTCGCGTACGGGTCCCAGTTGGCGAGGATATTGCACCATGCGTACAGTGATGGGATGATGGCCACACCCAGCGTGACGACGAGCGCCACGGGGTTCTTCAGAATGCGTTTCACGTCTCGAAGGAAGATGGCGAAAACCTGGTGCATCAAGCCTCCTCGCGGGTATTGGTCGCAACATCTACGTGCGGCGGCATGCCCGTGCGGGAACACCCGGTTGGGCTCTTCGTCGCGCGATCCGGTGGACATTCTATGACTTCCGATGGAACGATCGCAATGGTTTCGCCATGTTTATTGGTCGGTCCCGCAAGTGTCGGGATATGAGACGAAAACGCTCGGCATATGGCTCTAGTGGGGCGGGCGACCTGGATATGGAGCGGACGGTCGGGAAAACGGAAAGGAAAGATGGCGAATGTTGTCACATGACAAGTGGGATAGGGTTGGGCGATAATGGAGGCATGACTATTGCAACGCCGGAACGTTATGCGCAAATGCTGGACGCCGCACGCCGCGGCGGTTACGCCTATCCCGCGATCAATGTGACCAGCACGCAGACCCTGAACGCCGCACTCCAGGGTTTCGCCGAGGCGGAATCCGATGGCATCATCCAAGTCTCCGTAGGTGGCGCCGCCTACTTCTCCGGGCAACGCGTCAACGACCGCGTTACCGGCTCGCTTGCCTTCGCAGCCTTCGCGCACGAAGTCGCGGCGAAATACCCCAACATCACCATCGCCCTGCACACCGACCACTGCGCCAAACAGTATTTGGACGAATGGGTGCGCCTCTTGCTCGACCATGAAGTCGAACAGGTGAAGCACGGTCAGGAACCGACCTTCCAGTCACACATGTGGGACGGTTCCACAGTGCCGCTGGATGAAAACCTCGACATCGCAGAAGAACTGCTCGACAAATCCCAAGCCGCGCACACCGTGCTGGAAATCGAAATCGGCGCGGTCGGTGGCGAAGAAGACGGGCACAGCGCCGAAATCAATGACAAACTGTATTCCACGCCCGCGCAAGGCATCACCGTCGCGCAACGACTCGGCCTCGGCGAGCGCGGACGCTACATGGCCGCCTTCACCTTCGGCAACGTGCACGGCGCATACAAACCGGGCGTGGTGAAACTGCGCCCCGAACTGCTCGACGAAATCCAGACCACGGTCGCGCTCGCGATCAGGGCCGGCGAAATGCCCGACCCCGCGCACTCGCTGGATGTCGCTCCCGGTAAGCCGTTCGCCCTGGTGTTCCACGGCGGTTCCGGCTCCGCGCCGGAGGAGATCGCGCAGGCCGTGAGCTACGGCGTGGTGAAGATGAACATCGACACCGATACGCAGTACGCATTCAGCCGTGCGGTGGCCGGTCACATGTTCTCCAACTATGATTCGGTGCTCAAAATCGACGGTGAGGTGGGCAACAAGAAGCTGTACGATCCGCGATCCTGGGGTCGTGAAGCTGAATCCGCGATGGCCGCGCGTGTGGTCGAAGCATGCAAGCAGCTCGGCAGTGCCGGGCGCGCGCTGAACTAGCCAACGGTCTTTCGAACTGTTTTCGGGCGTTTTCTGGTCTGTTTTTCGGACCGGTTGCAATCCGATTACGGTCGGTCCAGAGCCGTGAGCATCCCTCAGACCCGGTAGAGGGTGAAGAGTAACCTTTGTAAGGCTTTAGGCGCAAGGCTTAAGGCAGAATCGCGTACGCACGGAGGTGCAACAACATGCCTGGAATTGTTTTGATCGGTGCCCAGTGGGGAGACGAGGGCAAAGGCAAGGCAACGGATCTGATCGGCACGAAGGTCGACTACGTCGCCCGTTTCAACGGCGGCAATAACGCTGGCCATACTGTGGTGGTCGGCGACGAATCGTATGCGCTGCATCTGCTGCCGTCCGGCATCATCAGCCCCAACACCACCCCTGTCATCGGCAACGGCGTCGTCGTCGATCCGGAAGTGCTGTTCCAGGAGATCGACGGCCTTGAAAGCCGTGGCGTGGACTGCTCCCGACTGCTGGTGAGCGAAAGCGCGCACATCATCGCCCCGTATCACCGCGTGCTCGACAAGGTGACCGAACGCTTCCTCGGCAAGCACAAGATCGGCACCACCGGCCGTGGCATCGGCCCGGCATACGCCGACAAGATCAACCGCGTGGGCATCCGCGTGCACGACCTGTTCAACGCGGAGCATCTGCATGACAAGGTCGAGGCCAGCCTGCATCAGAAGAACCAGATGCTCGTCAAGCTGTACAACCGTCGCCCGATCGACGTGGACGAGACCACCGACGAGCTGCTCAAGCTCGGCGAACGCCTGAAGCCGTACGTTGCCAACACCTCCCTGGTGCTCAACAAGGCGCTCGACGAGGGCAAGACCGTGCTGTTCGAAGGCGGCCAGGCCACCATGCTCGACGTGGACCACGGCACCTACCCGTTCGTGACTTCCTCCAACCCGACCGCCGGCGGCGCCTGCACCGGCACCGGCGTTGGCCCGACCAAGATCACCCGCGTGATCGGCGTCTCCAAGGCGTATGTGACCCGCGTGGGCGAAGGCCCGTTCCCGACCGAACTGTTCGGCGAGGACGGCGAATGGCTGCGCGCCCAAGGCCACGAGTACGGCGTGACCACCGGCCGTCCGCGTCGCTGCGGTTGGTTCGACGCGGTCGTCAACCGTTACGCGGCCCAGGTCAACGGCCTGACCGACATCGTGCTCACCAAGCTCGACGTGCTCACCGGCCTCAAGGAAATCCCGCTGTGCGTGGCGTACGACGTCAACGGCGAGCGTCGCGACGATATGCCGACCGACCAGGCCGAGTTCGCCGCCGCGAAGCCGATTTACGAGTCCATGCCGGGCTGGGACGAGGACATTTCCCAGGTCCATGACTTCAACGATCTGCCGAAGACCTGCCAGGATTACGTCAAGCGTCTTGAGGAACTGTCCGGCTGCCGCATTTCCGTGATCGGCACCGGCCCGCAGCGCGACCACATCATCCAGATCAACTCGCTGATCGACTGAAGCTGATTCGGCTGATTCGTCGATATGAACGTCGGTAACGAACGTCAATGACAAGTGCCGGTGGGCCTGTGCCTGCCGGCACTTTGCGTATGGTGCGTGCGATGGCGTGCGCGTATGACGCACACCGCATACACACCGACGGGGTGCGCGGCGGAGGAACGGAAAAGGGGAGTGCGATGACTGCAATGCCGCCTAACGACAGGTTCGACAGGTTTGACAGGTTCAGCAAACTGGTCCCGCGATTCGACCACCTGAAATGGAAGATGGCCGCTGCCGGCATTCTCGTCGGCCTGATTTCCGGCTTCCTCGTCGTCCTCTACCGTCTCGGCATCGAATACGGCACCGACACCGCGCGCTGGATCTACGCGCGCATCCGCGAAACCCCGTGGCTGGTCGCACCGTGGGCGGTCGCCGCAATCGCAGCCGCGCTCGCCATCGCATGGATGGTCAAAAAAGAGCCGATGGCCGGCGGCAGCGGCATTCCGCAAACCAACGGCGTGGTGATCTGCGGCCTGAAAATGCGATGGCAGACGATTCTGCCGGTTCGCTTCATCGGAGGCCTGCTCGGATCGCTCTTCGGCCTCTCGCTCGGCCGCGAAGGACCGTCCATCCAAATCGGCGCATCGGGCGCGCAGTTCCTATCGCACCGGCTGCGCGGCAAGAAACGTGAGGACATGCAGGAGCATTATCTGGTCACCGCCGGTGCCGCGGCCGGCCTGTCCGCCGCGTTCAGCGCACCGCTGTCCGGCATGATGTTCGCTTTGGAAGGGGTGCATCGCAGTTTTTCGCCCGCGATTCTGATGGGCGCCACCGCCGCGTCCCTGACCGCCGATTTCGTATCGAAATACTGTTTCGGCCTGCGTCCGGTGCTTGACTTCGGCACCATCGGCCAACTGCCGCTCGGCGAATACGGGTGGCTGATTCCGCTGGGATTGGTGGCCGGTTTGGTTGGTTCGCTGATGAACCGTTCGCTGCTCGGCTTCCAAACGCTGTACGGCAAGCTTCCCGCATGGAGCCGCCCTTTGATCGCGATCGCACTCGCGCTGCCAATCGGCATTTGGCTGCCTGACGTGCTCGGCGGCGGCTCGAACCTGATCGCCATGGCCGAGCATGCGCGCGTCGGCTTGGGCATGCTGTGCGTGCTGTTCGTGGCGAAAGTGCTGTTCACCTCCACCAGCTTCGGTTCAGGCGCTCCCGGCGGCATTTTCATGCCGATTCTCGCGGTTGGCTCACTCGCCGGCGGTATCTGCGGCGAGACGTTGCACCAGTTCGGCAACCTGCCGTCCGATTCCGTGGCGATTTTCTCGGTATGCGTGATGACGGGCACGCTGGCCGCGTCCGTGAAAACACCGATCACGTCGATTCTGCTGGCCGTGGAAATGTCCGGCACGTTGACGCACATGCTGCCGGTCGCCGCCGTCGCGTTCATCGCGCTGCTCGTCTCCGACCTGCTGCGTACGAAACCGATCTACGGCGAGCTGCTGGAACGGTACATGCGCGCGCAAGGAGGCGCGACGGCAATCGCCAATCGCATCGACAACGGCATCATGGAACTGCCTGTGGAAATGGGCGCGACCGCGGACGGCAAGCTGATGCGTGACGTGCGCTGGCCGTACGGCTGTCTGGTGATCGGCCTGCGTCGCGGAGAACGGCAGATCGTGCCGCATGGCGATACGCGGCTGCGCGCCGGCGACTATCTGGTCGTGTTGTTCAGCGGCGAGGACGAAAGCGACGCACGGCATGCGATGCGGCGGCTGTGCGACGTGTCCGTCTGACGCGGCCTTACTGTCTTCCATAACCATTCGTAGACGTCTAGGGCCACCCGAAGTTATCCACAGTTATCCACCGAATCGGACATGTTCGATGTTTGGTTGCAATGCACGTGTAGACTCGTACAAGGTTAGGAAGACGGCACCTGCGGCCAGCTCGTTGCCGTATGGCTGGGGCGGAACGACGCTGTCCGCGGAAAGCCAAGTACAAGGGGAACGTGATGGAATCGCAAGAACAACGGGCGGCAGACTCGCCAAACGCGGGTGA
>OIDN01000070.1_pt1 | contig 32808 bp, 32 predicted proteins | sample 1581581 | NCBI WGS metagenome assembly OIDN01 (sample SAMEA3882535, study PRJEB24775) | human gut metagenome | biome: human-associated habitat; feature: intestine environment; material: feces | place: Netherlands | collected 2009/2010
GGGGTGACAGCCAGCGGACAGGTGTACGAGCCTATCCGCTCTTTGTGTTGGATGGAATGACCCAAAAATCGAATGTATGAGAAGTGGATGTTGTTACGAGTAAAGGAAAGGACTGTTTTCCGAAATATACGAAGCAGTTTCTAAACCATTATTACGGTATGAATGAATTTTTTAGAGGAGAGAGTCAGATGAAGAAAAAAGATGAAATAAAAGTGTGCTTGGTGGGTTCATCTGGCGGTCATTTGACCCACCTTTATATGTTAAAGCCTTTTTGGAAGGACAAAAATCGTTTTTGGGTGACCTTTGACAAAGAAGATGCGAGAAGTCTTTTGGAGGGAGAAAAAGTCTACCCGTGCTACTTTCCGACAAACCGTAGCATCAAGGCGCTCATTAAGAATACTAAAATCGCGTGGGACGTGCTGCATAAGGAAAAGCCGGATTTAATCATTTCCTGCGGTGCAGCAGTTGCGGTCCCGTTTTTTTATATTGGTAAAATGATGGGCGCAAAGTTGGTTTACATCGAGGTTTTTGATCGAATTGATAAACCGACAATGACAGGAAAGATGGTTTACCCCATTGTGGACAAGTTTGTTGTGCAGTGGGAAGAGCAGAAAAAGGTCTATCCGAAAGCGGTCAATCTCGGCAGCATTTTCTAAGTAGGAGTAAGAGTAGGGGTACGAAGTGATGATTTTTGTGACGGTAGGAACACATGAACAGCCATTTAATCGACTGATTCAAAAAGTAGATGAACTGAAACGCGATGGCGTTATCAAAGATGATGTGATTATCCAGACTGGATTTAGTACATATAAGCCGAAATACTGCCAGTGGAGCAAACTGATTTCATATCAGCAGATGGTTAAAAATGTGGCTGATGCCCGAATTGTGATTACCCACGGTGGCCCGGCAAGTTTTATTATGCCACTACAGATAGGTAAGACTCCTATTGTTGTGCCACGGCAGCATCAGTTCAATGAGCATGTGAATGACCATCAAGTTGAGTTCGCAAGGAATGTGGCGCAGAGAATGGGAACGATTATTCCGGTGGAGGACATTAATACACTGGGAGATATCATAACGAACTATGATCAGATTGTTGCCGGCATGGGACATGGTATGAGTAGTAATAATGCCAAGTTTAATGAAGAACTTGAAAAAATAGTGGAAGAGATGATGGAGGAGAAAAATGATTCCTAAGAAAATCCATTACTGCTGGTTTGGTGGAAACCCGTTACCAGAAGACGTAAAACGATACATAGAAAGCTGGAAGAAATATTGCCCGGATTATGACTTGATTCGTTGGGATGAGTCTAACTATGACGTACATAAAAACGCTTATGTAGAACTGGCTTATCAGAATAAAAAATGGGCTTTTCTCACAGATTACGCCAGATTAGATATTATATACGAACACGGTGGTATTTATCTTGATGCAGACGTTGAACTGATACATAGTCTGGATGATTTGCTGCAAAACAGTTGCTATATGGGAATGGAACAGGTTGGGACGGTTGCCACAGGTCTTGGATTTGGCGCAGAACCCAAGCATCCATTTTTGCGTGAAAATATGAGGCCCTATGAAGAACAGAGTTTTGTCCAAGACGGAACATTTAAGCCTCCGATTTGTGTTAGAGTAACGACAAAATTGTTGAAGGATCAAGGCCTAAGAGGTGAGAATATAACACAAAAAATACAAGATGTAACTGTTTATCCGACGGATTATTTTTGCCCGCTTAAAATGGGAACAAATAAACTTACGATTACTGAAAACACATATTCAATTCACCATTATGCGGCCAGTTGGTATACCGGAAATGCGATAATTAGGAAAATCAAATATTATTTGATACCTCTAAAAATTGTTGTAAAAAAGTATATTTTGCATGTGGAGTAATTAATAATAACCGAACATGACAAAAGTAGTATAGTAAAGATAGAGGAGAAAAATGTTTATTTCAGTTGTAGTTCCAGTATATAATGTTGAAAAATATCTTGAAAAATGTTTGCAAAGTCTGATAGAGCAGTGTTATTCGGATATGGAGATTGTTGTTGTTGATGATAAGTCAACGGATCGTTCGCTGTGTATTGCAAAAAAATATGAAAAATATAATAATGTAAAAGTAATTTCGAAAGAGAAAAATACTGGTTTGTCTGATTCGAGAAATGTTGGAATTAGGGAATCAAGAGGACAATATATTATGTTTCTCGATTCTGATGATTATGTAGAAGATGGCTGTATTTTTAAAATACAGGAAATTGTTAAGAAAGAGAATGAACCAGATATTGTATATTTTGGCTATAGTGAAGAATATGAAAGCACGAATGAAAAATATATAAAATATGGATATGTTTCGCAAAAAGACAAAATTTATACGGGTGAGGAATTTGCAATTGCAGAATTGAAACAAAGAAATTTGTACGCAGCAGCTTGCTTTGGTATTTATAACAGAGAGTTTATCGTAAGAAATAATCTATATTTTGAGTCTGGTCTATTACATGAAGACGAGCTTTGGACGCCACAAGTTATATTGAGAGCAAACAAAGTATATACATCAGATTATGTGTTTTACCATTATTTAAGAAGAAATGGATCTATTACAAGATCAGGAAACAAAACAAAACATGGGCAAGATATGCTCTGTATTTGTAAGAAATTAGATATATTAGCAAATGAAATTAAGAATCCAGAATTAAAAAAATACATGGATAATCACATTGCGATGCTTTATATGAAAGGTATGACAGAAGGAAGATTGTATCAAACGAATATGGAGATTGATCGGTTTTATCCATTGCGTAAGGTTTGCTTTAAAAAGGACAGAGCAAAAGCCATTCTGTTTGCATTTAGTTTAAGATTGTACTATAGGATTAATATAATGAAGACGCAAGGATAAGAGGATGAAGATTACATATAAAATCAATGTATATAACTTGTTGACATATTTGTTGGTATTTGCAATTATTAAACCATATTTTTTGCCTGCAGGACTAAGGCAGGCAAGTAAAATTATTATTCTCATAAGCGTTTTTTTGTTTACAATTTCAAGAGAAAAAAAAGAAAGAATTGTAAATTTGTCGTGGTTATTTTCTGGCTGCGTTTTGCTTTCAGCGGTTATGGCATATCTTAAAGGTGGATATCAGGATAAAGACTTTTTGGACGCACTTCTCTATGCCGTTACATTTTATGATATTTATTCGTTTATTGGACTTTGCAAGCAAAAGGATCGATTTAAAGAGACAATAAAATGCTTATATAATATCGTTAGACTATATTGTATATTGACAATTGTTTCAATATTATTGGTCGGTACAGTGAATAACAGCAATCAGGCTGCATACATCTTTGGAAATAAATTCACATCTTCATATTTATTTATATTTTTTGTTGCTTTATATGGTGCAACACATGAGATGATTTTATGGAAAAATAAAATTTGCTATATTGCTTTGTTTATAAGTTCAATTGCACTTACCTTATACATAGGTTGTGCTACGGCTACGGTAACTTTGGCAGTGCTGTTTATAGCAACAATAGTTCCATTAAAAAAAATCAGAATGTTGCTGTTAAATGAAAGATTTGCGGTAACAGCACTAATTATGTCTGCACTGGTTGTTTTGGTGATGGGACAAATTCTTAAAAATGAATTTGTAAATAATATCGTATTTGGATACTTCAACAGATCTTACACTGTGACTGGGCGTTTGGAAATATATAATGATTATTTGCTGAATATCATTAGAAGTAGATTCTGGTTTGGATATGGGTATAGCAATTCGATGATGAAGAATATGACAGGATTATATGCAAATGCACAGAATGGATTACTTGAAATCATGGTGAATATGGGATTTTTAAGTGTAGTTTCATTAATTGTTACTGTCTTCTGGTGCTTTAAAAATACTCTCAAGACAGATAAGTCTTTTTATATTTCAATTATTGTGTATGGAATGATTATTGCATCAATTTTTGAAGTGGCCTTGAACTGGTTTTTTTTCTTAGGTATATGTCTAATTCGATGGAATTGCGATGCCGATGGTTCAATACGGTCGAGTGATTGAAGGAGAAATTAAATATGAAGGTATATATTTTATCAATGCAACAGGTTAACAATTATGGATCCGTCTTACAAGCGTATTCATTAAAAAAAATGATAGAAAGTCTAGGTAATGAGGTGAGGTTTCTTGCGATAGAAAAAGGAACGAATGATGCTCTAAGTATACAATGTGAAAAAAAGGATATTGACAAAAAAAATGATAGCTGGTTAGAAACACAATGGAATCGCGTTAAGGGCAAAATACTTGGAAGAAATTTGCGGAGAGTTTTTTATGAATTTAGAAATAGCACAGGTCTGAATAGTGTGAACGGCGACGAGCATTTTGATACATGCGTAATAGGAAGTGATGAGGTTTTCAACTGCTTACAAAAATCCAAATGGGGTTTTTCTTCGCAGCTATTTGGGAAAGTTGAAGCTGCTGAAAGGGTAATCACATATGCAGCAAGTTGCGGATCGACAAAAGTGGATAATTTGTCGGACGAATTGAGAGAAGCTATTAAAAGTGCGATGTCGAATTTGTCAGTTGTATCCGTGCGGGATAGAAACACTGCAGACTTTGTAGAGAAAATTTCCGAAAAAAAGCCTGTATATAATTTAGATCCGGTGGCTGTAGGGAACTTTGATGATGAAATCAGGAATGTTACAGTGAATTCTAAACTTCCTAAAAAGTATTGCATCGTTTATTCTTATGCCGAGAGATTTAGTGACCCAGAGGAAATTAAGGCAATTTCTGAATATTGCAAGAAGTACAATTTGAAGATTGTGGCTCCGTTTGGAAGGCAGAAATGGATACCTTCGTATGAAACACTAACTCCGTTTGAGTTGTTGAAAGCTTTTCAGAATGCAGAATGTATTGTAACGGACACATTTCACGGAACACTGTTTGGTGCAAAATTTGGAAAGAGAATGGCGGTATTGATTCGGGAGAGTAACCAGAATAAACTGGAGGATTTAACGCAACGCCTTCAAATACAGAGTCATGTTATTACCGATATCTCTCAATTGGATACAGTGCTGAAAAAAGAGCTGGATAAGAAAAAAATCGGTGAGATACTGGGTTTGGAAAGAGAAAAATCATTGAAGTATTTGAAAGAAAACTTATAAATGGGTGACGAAGATGGAAAAAATAAATAAGATTTATAGAAGAATTCTTCGTATGCATATGGATAAAGAGTACCAAAGAAAAATAAAAAACAAGGATTGCTCGATTATTTCAATGAACTGCGTGGGGGGGGGTGGTGAGTCATGAATTGGGATTACGATTCAACTCACCAACTGTAAATCTTTGGTTTACTCCAAAGGAATTCATCAAATTTTTGAGTCAATTGGAGCATTATTTATATGATTGTAAAATCGAAATGGATGAGAAAAACAGTGAAAAATACGGTTATCCGGTTGGAAAGTTAGAAGATATCCATGTCTATTTTACACATTATGAAACGTTTGAACAGGCAAAACAGAAATGGATCGAACGTTTGAAGCGGCTGAATATGGACAATCTTTATATTATTATGGTGCAAAAAGATGGATGTACGGAACAGGATATTTGTTCATTCGATAGTTTAAAATTTAAGCATAAAGTCATTTTTACAGTAAAAGAATATCCACAGTATCGTTCGGCGTATTATATTCCGAGAAGCGAAGTAGATATACAAAATGTAAAAAATCTTTGTGATTATCAAAGTAAATTTACTGGAAAACGTTGGCTTGATGAATTTGATTGGATTTCATTTTTGAATGAAAGATGACTATAAAAATAATCAAGGAGCAAGCAGTAGAGAATGGGAAATAGCAGAAACAGTTATTTGATAAAAAACACTATTATATTTACTTTGGGAAATCTTGGATCAAAACTTATTTCATTTTTTTTGATTCCGTTATATACAAATGCACTTACAACTGCTGAATATGGAGTCGTTGATTTGGTTGCGACAGTTGGAACAGTTGCGGTTCCACTTCTTACTTTAAATATCTGTGAGTCTGTTATGAGGTTTGCATTGGATGAGGATGCAAATACTAGAAAAATTACCCAAATAGGGACGGGGATACTGTTAATCGGAATGATGGTTGGGTTATTGATTTTTCCGATATGTCGTTCTTTTGACAAGATTTCTGAATATGCCGTGTTTGTTTATTTCTATGTCGTTTCTTTGGCAGCAAGTCAGCTTTATTTGTGCGATTTGCGCGGGAAAGAGCTGTTGATTTATTACTCGATAGGAAATGTTCTACATACTTTTTTTATTGCGGTGTTAAATATTCTGTTCCTCTTGGTCTTTAAAGAAGGTGTTGATGGGTATTTAAAAGCTTACATTATAGCAAATACACTCACTGCCATATATGCAATTATTGTAGGAAAAGGATATAAATCATTCTCATTTTCAAGGATTGATAGAGATCTACTGATCAAGATGGCGAGATATTCCGTGGTATTAATTCCGAATTCATTTATGTGGTGGATTATGAATTCCTCGGATCGCATTATGGTGTCTAGCATGATAAGTGTGGCAGCCAATGGAATTTACGCCGTTTCATATAAGTTCCCTACGCTAGTTTCTACATTGACAACAATATTCAATCAAGCGTGGAGTTATTCTGCAATTCGTGAAGAAGGAACAGACGATGAAAGCGAATATAATAATAAAATATTTAGAGTTCTAATTGGAATTGTTATGTTGATTGGAATAGGTTTGTTAACATTTATGAAACCGTTTTTAAGTGTGTATGTGGGAAAAGAGTATTATTCTGCATGGAAATATACGCCGTTTTTGACAGTCGGATGCGTATATTTGACAATGGCTAGTTTTATGGCTACAAGCTATACGGTTCACAAAGATAGTTTTGGCTATCTTTTTTCTGGTACTTTTGGAGCAATATTTAATATTGCAATGAATTTTATATTAATTCCACAAGTAGGCGTTTATGGTGCTGCAATTGCTACGTGTATTAGTTATATACTTGTATTTGTCTTTCGACTTTTTCATACAAGAAAGTATATTCAATATAATATAAATAATAAAGAATTTATAGTGGGAAGTACGGCTTTAGTGTTGTCTGCGGGCTTGATGTTCATTGATAATAGGTTTGGTTTTTCACTACAATGCGTCATTCTAGCCGTTACAATATATTTGTTTTCAGATATCTGGCTCCCCATAGTGAGAAAAATACTAAAATTAAAAGGAAGACGATGATATGACTACAGTATGTGAAAAAGGTAAGTGCACAGGGTGTATGGAGTGTATTGATGTTTGCCCTAAAAAAGCTATAAAAGTAATTGATTCGTGGATGGAATATAATGCAGTAATTGATTCTGAGAAATGTATTCAATGTAATGCATGCCATAGTGCATGCCAAAACAACGCCGAACAAGTACTAACTAAACCGATTTATTGGAAACAGGGATGGGCGCAAGATGATTGCGTTCGTATGCGCTCTTCATCTGGAGGAGTTGCAACAGCAGTAGAACGAGCTTTCATAAAAAATGGAGGGATTGTTTGTAGCTGCACATTTAGTTTTGGAAAATTTGAGTTTGATTTTGCTGAGACAGAAGATGAAGTATGTAAATTTACAGGTTCAAAATATGTGAAAAGTAATCCTGAGGGAGTATATAAGAAAATTTTAGAAAAACTCAAATTGGGAAGAAAGGTGCTTTTTGTTGGGTTGCCATGTCAGGTTTCAGCGGTCAGGCATTATACAAAGAATCATCAAAATTTATATACCGCTGATTTAATTTGCCATGGAACACCTTCACCACAAATTTTGGACAGCTTTTTGTCTGATTATGGGATTCGATTAACAGAAGTTCAAAGCATTAGATTTCGGGAGAAAAATAATTTTAAATTGGAACAGAATGGAAAGCGTTTTGCGGTTCCGATAACAACCGATAATTATTTGATGACATTTTTGAACTCGACAACATACACGGAGAATTGTTATCAATGTCAATATGCCAAGATTGAAAGGTCCGGTGATATTACCCTGGGGGATTCATGGGGAAGTGAACTTGAAAAAAGCACCCAAGATAAGGGTATTTCTTTAGTGCTTTGCCAAAATGAAAAGGGAAAAGAACTTATAGATCAAGCAGATTTAACTCTTGTAGATGTTGATTTGAAAAAAGCGATAGAAAGCAATCATCAATTATATCAGCCCTCTCAGAAGCCTAAGCAACGGGAAGTGTTTTTTAAGGAATTGAAAAAGGGGTATGGATTTAAGAAAGCAGTAAAAAGATGTTACCCTAAGAAGTACTTGAAAAATATCGTAAAGACCGTGTTATATAATATGAAATTTATGGGGGGGGGCAGAACCGCTATCAAGTAATAGTTGTTATGGCTACAAAGGGCAGGTTGAAATAAATACTTCGAACGCTTGCAAAAATTATACTCAACTGGTTTATGAAAAGCCAGAGAAAACAGGATGTACATTTTCTGTCGTTAGAAATCCTTTTTGGGAGATGGTTTGCGATGGCTTCACTATAAAATGTCTTAATCTTCATAAGCTAAAATACGCGATTTGTGAAAGTAGAATCCGATTGGTTTGTTAGGATTTTATGGTTTGCAAATATATCTTATGAAGAAAGAGGCATAATATGAAAAAAGTAGTGAGCGTTATTATACCTGTGTATAACGTAGAAGAATTTATTTTTAGAACAGTGGAATCGGTAATGAACCAGGACTATAAGAATATAGAAATTATTTTGGTCGATGATGGTTCACCAGATAATTCAGCAAAAATAATTGACGAACTGGCGAAGAAAGACGATAGAATTACCTGTGTACATAAAGAAAATGGTGGCGTTTCGTCCGCAAGAAATGCGGGGCTTAGAATAGCTTCAGGTGAGTATGTGACATTTATTGACGGAGATGATTGGGTAGAGCCAAAGTATATTTCATATCTATTAAATCTTGTGGAAAGTAATAAGTGTGAAATTGGCATGAATAAAAATAATTATTCAGATTATAATACAAAATCTAACGAAGAAGAGTATGTTGTATCAGCCGAAAAAGCTATTGAATGGATTTACTTGGGTGATATTTTTGTTGCGGTTTGGAATAAGATTTATAGCATGCAGTTTCTAAAAAAAAATAATATTCTTTTTGATGAAAAAATTTGGTACGGTGAAGGAATGCTGTTTAATATTGACTGTCTTCAATTTGTAGATAGTATTGCCGTTGGAGAAAAAAGTGTTTATCATCAGGTAAGTAATCCAAATTCAGCGATGCGAAAATTTAATGTTGATAGCAACCTTTGTGGAATCAGATCATTGGAAATTCAAAAGAAACATTGGAGAAAATCAAATCCGGCAATAGTAGATGCTTGGAATTATCATAGGAGAGCATTCAATTTATCAATTGTGAGAGGACTTTTAAAGAGCGATATAGAGCAGGAATATCAGGAATTGTACGACTCCTGTATGAATAACTTGAAAAAGCAACTTTGGATTAGTTTAAAAGTGCCGATTCCATTAAGAGAAAAGTTATCATATATTGCATGGGCGATAATTCCGAGCTTTATGTCAAAACGCTGTAAAAATAAAGTTAGAATTAAAATAAGGAAGAAGTAAAAATGTCAAAATACTTTGGAACGGACGGCTTCCGTGGTGAAGCCGGAATTACTTTAACAGCCGACCACGCCTATAAAGTGGGGCGTTTCCTCGGCTGGTATTACAATGCTCTCCGTGAGCGCAATGGAGATACCGAACCCGCCCGTATCGTCATCGGCAAGGATACTCGTCGGAGTTCGTACATGTTCGAGTACAGCCTGGTTGCGGGTCTGACAGCCTCCGGGGCGGATGCCTACCTGCTGCATGTTACGACTACCCCGTCCGTGGCCTACATTGCCCGCGTGGATGACTTCGACTGTGGCATCATGATTTCTGCCAGCCACAACCCCTACTACGATAACGGTATCAAGCTGATCGACTGCTACGGCGAGAAAATGCCCGAAGAGACTCTGCTGCTGGTGGAGGACTACATCGACGGCAAGCTTCATGTGTTTGATAAGGACTGGCCGGAGCTGCCCTTTGCTCATCGTGAGCATATCGGCTGCACTGTGGACTATGTGGCGGGCCGCAACCGTTACATGGGCTATCTGATTTCTCTGGGTGTCTATTCTTTCAAGGGTGTCAAGGTCGGTTTGGATTGTGCCAATGGTAGCTCCTGGAACATTGCGAAGTCCGTGTTCGATGCGCTTGGCGCAGATACCTATGTCATCAATAATAATCCGAATGGTCTGAACATCAATAACAATGCAGGTTCAACACATATCGAGGGTCTTCAGAAGTTTGTTGTGGAGAAAGGTCTGGATGTTGGTTTTGCATACGATGGCGATGCCGACCGCTGCTTGTGCGTGGATGAGAAAGGCAATGTCATCACTGGCGACCATATCCTTTACATTTACGGTTGCTACATGAAGGAGCGCGGCAAGCTGCTGACTAACACTGTGGTCACGACCGTTATGTCCAATTTTGGTCTGTACAAAGCGTTCGATGAACAGGGCATCGGCTATGCCAAGACCGCTGTGGGCGACAAGTATGTCTATGAGTACATGGCTAAGAACGGTTGCCGTATCGGCGGTGAGCAGAGCGGTCATATCATCTTCTCCAAGTATGCAACAACCGGTGACGGTGTCCTCACCTCACTGATGATCATGGAGACTATACTTGGACGTAAGGTCAAGCTCTCAGAGCTGTTCCACAGCCTGACGATATATCCACAGCTCCTTGTGAATGTCAAAGTTTCAAGCAAGGATGCAGTCATGAACGATGCTGATGTGCTGAAATTGAACGATGAGATAGCAGCAGAGCTTGGAGACGACGGAAGACTTCTTCTCAGACAGAGCGGTACAGAGCCAGTCATCAGAGTTATGGTCGAGGCAGCCACAGATGAGCTGTGTGAGAAGTATGTATACAAGATGGTGGATCTCATAAAGGCAAAGGGATACGCAGTGGAGTAGAGAGTGGTATAAAAGCTCAAAAGATACAAAGTACGTAAAATTTGTATCTTTTGGGCTTTTTTCAATTCCAGGTGGAAGCCGGAAGGACTATGTGGTAACCTGCCGCGTCAGGAGAGAAGCACAGCGCGACCGGTGAGGCGAGGTTGTGACAGAGAGATGTGGATTTTCTCAAGTTTAAATAGATAAATACTTGCGAAACATACTGCTGTTGGTGAAAATGCATGAAAAAAGTGGGGTATAATCCTAAAAATGATAGAATTTATCTGTTGACATGTTGTGGTAAAACAGATAAAGTTTTATGTGGTGAAAGATATGACTGTTACCAGACATACGATGAGAATTATGTGGCCGTGACAGTTACAATAATATAACATGAGAGGCATATATTTATGAACGAATGTTTAAGATCCCATTATTATGACGAGGACGAGATGCACGAGATGCACGAGGAGTGCGGAGTCTTCGGTATCTATGATTTCGATGGAAATGATGTGGCGAACACGATCTATTATGGTCTGTTTGCATTGCAGCACCGTGGGCAGGAGAGCTGCGGTATAGCGGTGTCAGACACTGCTGGTCCTAAGGGCAAGGTCAGCTCCTTAAAGGGCATGGGTCTTGTGAATGAGGTGTACACACCTGATTCACTGAGCAAGCTAAAGGGAAATATCGGCGTGGGTCATGTGAGATATTCAACAGCCGGTGCCAGCACTATAGAGAATGCACAGCCACTGGTTCTCAATTATGTAAAGGGAACTCTGGGACTTGCACACAACGGCAATCTGGTAAATGCTCCTGAGCTTAGACGTGAGCTGGAACTCACAGGCGCTATATTCCAGACTACAATTGATTCTGAGGTAATAGCTTACCATATAGCCAGGGAGAGAGTTAAGTGCGGTTCCGTTGAGGAGGCTGTCACTAGAGCTCTCAAGAAAGTAAGGGGATCATATTCACTTGTCATCATGAGTCCTAGAAAGCTTATTGGAGCCAGAGATCCATTTGGTTTCAGACCGCTTTGTATAGGAAAGCGTGATAACGCATACATACTGGCATCTGAGAGCTGTGCGCTCGATACAATAGGTGCCGAATTTGTCAGGGATGTGGAGCCTGGAGAGGTTGTAACCATATCACCTGAGTACGGAATCCAGTCGTACAAGAACATGTGCCAGGAGCAGCATGCAAGATGTATATTTGAGTATATATACTTTGCGAGACTTGATTCAGTCATAGATGGAATGTCTGTGTACGATTCGCGTATCACAGCCGGAAGATGCCTTGCAAAGGACAGCCCGGTTGACGCTGATGTGGTAGTTGGAGTTCCTGAATCGGGAAATGCAGCGGCCATGGGCTATTCACTTGAATCGGGTATTCCATATGGAACGGCATTTGTCAAGAATGGATACGTGGGAAGAACATTCATAAAGCCACAGCAGAGCCAGAGAGAGTCCAGCGTGCGTGTTAAGCTGAACGTCCTTAAGGAGGCTGTAAATGGCAAGCGTGTCATAATGATAGATGACTCTATAGTTCGTGGAACTACGAGTGACAGAATAGTTGGCATGCTCAGGGAGGCAGGAGCAACTGAGGTCCATGTAAGGATCAGTTCACCTCCATTCCTGTATCCATGCTACTTTGGAACTGATATTCCGGACAGAGAGCAGCTCATAGCATACAACAGGTCTGTAGATGATATATGCAAGATCATAGGTGCCGACTCTCTGGCGTACCTGAAGATGGAGAGGCTTCCTGAGCTCTCAGGCGGAAGACAGTACTGCCATGGATGCTTCAGCGGCCAATATCCGATGAAACCGCCTACAGAGGACATCAGAGGCGACCACGAAGACTTCAAGAGAGGATCGGAGTCTCATATTATATCATGAGGAGGGGCCCGCGTAAGCGGGAGGAGTCCTGGTGATAGCGCACGAAAGTGCGCACTTGTCGGAAGACAATAAAGTAAAAATTCGGAATCATATCAGCGGAAAAGCAGATATTGATTCCGAATTTCTGGTTTATGCAAAAAAAGCATGGAAATAATCTGAAACCCATGTATAATAGTTGTGTGATAAGATATAAAAGCATTTGTCAGCTGGCAGATGCGGGAGACTACAGGAAGAAAGAGGTAAAGACATGAGTAAGGACAAGTACGAAAGCCCACTGTGTGAAAGATACGCTAGTAAGGAAATGCAGTATATTTTCTCACCTGATATGAAGTTTAAGACATGGAGAAAGCTGTGGATAGCTCTTGCTGAGACAGAGAAGGAGCTTGGTCTCAAGGACGAGAACGGCAATCCAAGAATCACAGATGAGCAGATCGAGGAGCTCAAGGCTCACGCTGATGACATCAACTATGATGTTGCCAGAGAGAGAGAAAAGCTGGTTCGTCACGACGTAATGAGCCACGTATATGCATACGGTGTTCAGTGCCCTAAGGCAGCAGGAATAATCCACCTTGGAGCAACAAGCTGCTATGTAGGCGATAACACAGATGTTATCGTTATGACAGAGGCATTAAAGCTTGTCAGAAAGAAACTCATCAATGTTATAAATGAGCTGGCAAAGTTCGCAGATCAGTATAAGGATCTTCCAACTCTTGCATTTACACATTTCCAGCCTGCACAGCCAACGACAGTCGGCAAGCGTGCAACACTCTGGATGCAGGAGCTGCTCCTTGACCTCTCTGATATAGAGTACATGATCAGCCAGCAGAAGCTTCTCGGATCAAAGGGAACAACTGGAACACAGGCAAGTTTCCTTGAGCTCTTCGGAGGAGATCACGAGACAGTGAGAAAGATAGATGGAAAGATCGCTGAGAAGATGGGATTTGCTGAGTGCTATCCTGTATCAGGCCAGACATATTCAAGAAAGGTCGACTCAAGAGTTCTTAATGTGCTCTCAGGCATCGCACAGAGTGCACACAAGTTCTCAAATGATATCAGACTTCTCCAGCACTTAAAGCAGATAGAGGAGCCATTTGAGAAGAACCAGATTGGTTCATCAGCTATGGCATACAAGAGAAACCCAATGAGAAGTGAGAGAATCGCATCACTTGCCAATTATGTAATGTGCGACGCGCTCAATCCTGCTATCACAGCCGCAACACAGTGGTTTGAGAGAACACTTGATGACTCAGCAAATAAGCGTATCTCAGTTCCAGAGGCATTCCTCGCAGTTGACGGAATCCTTGATCTGTACCTAAACGTTGTTGATGGTCTTGTGGTATATGACAAGGTTATCTACCAGTGCTTCATGAAGGAGATTCCATTCATGGCAACAGAGAATATTATGATGGATGCTGTTAAGCGTGGTGGCAACCGTCAGGAGCTTCATGAGAAGATCAGAGAGTACTCAATGCTTGCTGGTGAGCAGGTCAAGAAGTACGGAAGAGAGAATGATCTCGTTGACCGTATCGCAGCAGACCCTGACTTTGGCATGACAAAGGAGGAGATCGTATCTATCCTTGAGCCAAAGAACTTCGTAGGTCGTGCTCCTGAGCAGACAAGAGAGTTCCTTGCAGAGGTCATTCAGCCTATCCTCGATGAGAACAAGGATATCCTTGGTGTTACTGCGGAGATCAATGTATAAAGATATGAATTAAAAAATATATAGAGTAAAGATGACGCTGGCGCATTTGCGATGGTGGTATGTTCGTTTAATATTGGATATATCCCAAGGTTTATGCGCTGGCGCTTTTTGTATTCAAATTTATAAGTGATTGTGCCAATATGGTTAGAAAAAAATAACTAGAGAAGACTAAATTTACTTAAGTTATCTTTTGATATAGTAATGATAGTTATTGAATAGCCTTGGAATGATATAGTATAATATTATAAATAATAATTGGAGGTTGATAGTATGCCAGAAATATCACTGTTTTATGGAATCAGAATAACTATGTATTATGATGATCATAATCCACCACATTTTCATGCAGAATATAACGGAAATAAAGCTATAATAGATATAAATGAAGCACGGGTTATAAAAGGTGCATTGCCTTCAAGGCAGTTAAAGCTCATACTTGCATGGTGCGTAATTCATCAAGATGAGTTAATGCAGAATTGGGAATTATCGAAGGATGGTTTGCCATTAAACAGAATAAATCCATTGATTTAAAAGTTATGTATTATACAGAGAGGGGGAATTGGCATGATATATGATATAGTACAGGTAGTCCCATTTGAAGATTATACAGTATATGTGTATTTTGAGGATGGCAAAATTGTATGTTATGATGCAAAACCACTACTGGATAAGAAAGTGTTTGAACCGCTTAGAGACAAAGATTTCTTTTTGAATTCATGTACAATTTTGAATGGAACTTTGGCATGGGATGTGACAGGAACGAGGGATACATCAAAATGTCTGGATATTGATCCGGATACGTTATATGAATTGGAAAATGTAAAAGATAAAATAGCATAACATAAATCGGTATACAGTAAACTATAAATAGCTGGTGTATGGACGAAACGTCTGTGCGCCAGTTTTTTTGTGCAGACAATAATACAGAGTTTGTATATGCACAGGATTTGGGTGGCTGTCGGGGCAACTATGAAAAAACTGATCAGCGTGATATAATGAGCATTGTTCGATGTATTTATGAAATATAAGGGGATATATTATTATGATGAAACTGACAAAGGAAGAACAGCACAGGCAGTGCATAAAAGAGATCAAAGCGACGCTGCTTGTGGTATTTATATGTTTTTTATGGCATGTGCTAACCGCGTTCCTGCTAAATGGCACCGGGTGGACGGTGTTCCATATGCCGGCGTGGTTGGTGGTCTCGGTGCTTGGAACAGTGGTGCTTGCGGTGATCGGGGTATTTTGGCTGCTTAAGTTTGTGTTCGTAGATTTCCAATATGAAGAGGATGAGAGTGAGGGTGAAAATGAACAGTAATCAGATATTGATCTTATCGGTTTTTCTCGGATATCTGTTATTCAATATTGTGGTGAGCTTTGTCTACAGCAGAAGGGCGGAGAAAAGTCTGCACACAACGTCCGAGAAGAAGTATTTCATAGGCGGAAGAAATATGAACGGAATCGTCCTAGCCATGACGATCATGGCGACATACACTTCCGCAAGTTCATTTATATCAGGGCCGGGTGCAGCGGGTCTTACATATGGATATGCACAGGCGTGGATAGCTGCTATACAGGTCCCGGTCACATTTCTGGTGCTCGGTGTGCTTGGAAATAAGCTGGCGATAGTGTCCAGACGAACGGGCGCTGTGACAGTGGTGGGCTACTTCAAGGCGAGATACAAGAGCGATGCGCTGGTGGTCATCACGAGCCTTGGACTTATAGTTTTCTTCATAGCACAGATGATAAGCCAGTTTACAGGCGGGGCCACACTTATAGCATCTATAACGGGAATGGATCATGTGACTTCACTTTTGATATTTGGCACAGTCGTGATATTGTACACAGCTATTGGCGGATTCAGTGCGGTTGTCATAACTGACACGATTCAGGGAATAGTAATGTGTATCGGAACATTCCTGTTTATATTCTTTGTCTTAAGGAGCGGGGGCGGTCTTGCCGCGATAGATGCCGGTCTTCAGACAAATCTGCCGGAGGTGTACGATGACATTTTCTCAAAATACACGCCAGGAGGGCTGCTCAGCTATTGGGTGCTTGTGGGATTTGGAACGCTGGGGCTTCCCCAGACTGCTGTGCGCGCCATGGGATTTAAGGATACGAAGAGCATGCACAGAGCGATGTGGATCGGAGTTCTCACATGCAGCTTTGTGATCGTGGGAATGCATCTTGCAGGAACATGGGCTGGCGCACTTGTCGATACTGACAATCTTCCAACTTCGGATTATTTTATACCATATATAGTACAGAAGATCATGCCGCCTGGAATAGCAGCGATATTCCTCGCAGCGCCGATGGCAGCAGTCATGTCGACAGCAGATTCGCTCCTCATACTTGCCACAGCAGCTATAGTGAAGGATCTGTGGAAGAATTACGTGGTGGGTGATGATCCGGTGAAAAATGAGAAATACGACAAGAATGTCAAGCTGGTGAGCACGATACTTACGATGTTGCTCGGCGTGGTGGTGATGGTTCTCACGATCAATCCGCCGGATATAATTTTCATGCTCAACATGTTTGCATTTGGCGGACTTGAATGCACATTCTTCTGGCCTCTTGTGGGCGGACTGTTCTGGAAGAAGGGAACTAAGCAGGCGGCGGTGTGCAGCAGCGTAGGTGCGATTGCGACATATATATTTTCAACGTATTTTATCAAGATCGCCGGGATAAATGCGGTCGTGTGGGGACTGATGGTAGGTGCGGTGCTGTACTTTGGAATTGGATTTGTAACGGGAAGAAAAGGACTTGATCCGGATATTCTGGACAAGTGCTTTTGATATGTGCGCAGGATGTATGAACATGAAAATAGAGTTGAAAGGTAAAACTAAGCATGAATGAGATAAACGACAACAAAAAAGCAATGTCCGAGGATGTGAAACAGGCGCTGATAAGGTTTAACAAGGACAACATCTATGTCCAGAACCTGAAGATAGAGCTGGTCGATATGAGCCTTGGATATGTGAAGGGCAAGATGATGGTCACAGAGGATGTCCTGAATCCATATGGTTCTGTGCATGGTGGATGCCTGTACTCACTTGCGGATATAGTGAGCGGGATCGCAGCATGTACCTACGGAAAGTTTTCTTCAACTATAGATGGAACCATGACATATATAGCTCCGGCTATGAACACGGAGTATCTCATCTGTGAGGGAATCGAGATCCGCCAGGGCAAGAAGGTGTCACTGTACGAGGCAAATATTTACGATGACAAGGGACAGCTTGTAGACAAGGCAAGGTTCTCATTCTACATGATGAACCGTTCTGTTGTGGAATAGATGGGAGATGTAAGGCAAGGTGAAATATACAAATGTTATCTCAGGAAAGTTCGTAGACAGGCCAAACAGGTTCACAGCCCATGTGGAGATAGACGGAGTTACAGAGACCGTGCACGTAAAGAACACGGGGAGGCTTAGTAGTTTGCTGATACCGGGGAACACGGTCAGCCTTGAGAAGTCTGCAAATCCAAACCGCAAGACGAAATACGATCTCATAGCGGTGGAAGATCCCAAGCTTGGCTGGGTGAACGTGGACAGTCAGGTGCCAAATAAGGTGGTTTTGGAATGGCTTAAAACTAAGGATTATGACTTTATAAAGCCAGAGTATGTATACGGGGATTCAAGGATTGATTTCTATATGGAAAAGGATGGCACAAAGTATCTCATGGAGGTCAAGGGCTGTACGCAGGAGATCGATGGGATAGGATATTTTCCGGATGCACCCACCGACAGGGGAGTCAGGCATTTGCGGGAGTTGATGAAGGCGGTCTCCGAGGGATATAAATGCTATGTGGCATTTGTCATTCCGATGACAGGGATAACTGAGGTCAGGCCAAATGCGGAAATACACAGGGAGTTCGCGGAGACTTTCTATGAGGCGAAGGCTGCCGGTGTGGAGGTGTTAAATCTCATATGCCGGGTTACACGGGATGAGCTGGAGATAGTGGAGCGTTGGATTCCAGATCGTGGACGAGAATGATGAGGAATATATAATGATTTGCAGGCTGTCGTAGATGGTAAGTGATTTAGAAGATATAAGTAGCTTTGGTAAGAAATAGGTGATAACAGATAAATAGATTAGTCTACGAAGCGTAGAACCCGCATAGATTCACCATATTCTACGCCTCGTGGGTGTGATTGGCAATAAAATGGGGAGATAATTGAGCCAGAAAGGAGGAAAACATATGGACCAGATTAAAATTGGACGATTCATCGCTGATGAGAGAAAGAGAAAGGGATATACTCAAAAACAGCTTTCTGAAAAACTTGGAATCAGCGATAAAACAATTTCAAAATGGGAACGAGGAAATGGTTTTCCGGAAGTTTCATTACTGTTGCCGTTATGTGATGAATTAGAGATAACAGTGAATGAATTACTATCTGGCGAAAGAGTATCTGAAGAGGATTATCGAAAGAAAGCAGAGGTTAATATGGTGAATTTAGTTAGAGAGGCACAGGAAAGCAAAAAGAAAATTATTTTGTCTGCAATGGTCGCGACACTTACGATAGTTGCGGCATTTCCATTGTTTTTATTGTCAGGAATTCTGGAGATGGAGAATTGGCTGAGGGTTCTGCTTATCGCAATAGGGTTAGTAGTGGTATGTGGCGGAATAGTGATTGCGTGTATTCTTGATAGAGAGGCAGGAGCATTTGAATGCCCTGATTGCAACACAAGGTTTGTTCCGGATATGAAGTCATATGTAATGGGAGCACATACATTGACAAAGCGTAAATTAGTTTGTCCTCATTGTGGCGCACATAGATATTGCAAAAAGGTGCTTACAAAATAGATTCAAGGAGAGGTCATGGAGATAAAAAAGATTGATGAAGAATTTTCAGTGTGTCAAGTGGAGGATTACACATATGCTAATCTCGATTCTGAGTATTGTTTTATAGGGAAAACTGATGAGGAAAAGTCTCTGGTATGCTCGGTGAGTGAAGTGCCGGCAAATGTTATAAAGCGTGATGACGGCTGGAGGGCCTTTCGCATTCAGGGAGTACTGGATTTTTCTTTGATCGGGATTCTGGCTAAGATCACATCTGTTCTGGCGGATAACGGAATTTCGATATTTGCAGTATCCACATATAATACTGATTATGTTATGGTGAAGAAGGAGAATTTTCAAGATGCACTTGAAGTTCTGGCGGCAGCAGGGTATGAAATTGTGGATTGAGAGTTGATAGATAATTTCAGTGAAAATGAAGATTGAATTAAATAAATTTAGGAAGGAGCTAGATTATATTTGAGGGGCTGGATAAAAAATAATTATAAAATGATCTTAGTAGTATTGGCATTTGTTATTATAGGACCAATAATTATAAATTGCCTTTTTAAATTGCATCCATCAAGAGAATTTTTTGTGGCAGAATGGGACGCTTCAGCAATGCTTTCTTATTATGGAACAATAATTGCAGCTGTAATTGCTATTTATGGTATTTTTATCACAATACGGTATAGTCAAAAGAGCTACAAGGATGATGTTCGAGACAGGACAATGCCATTTATTGTTATAGATATGTTGAAAACAAGATCGAGAACTAATCTGTTTAAATCAAAAGATACAAAAATTTGTGCAAAGCAAGTAGAAGGATATTATGAATATAAGCTTACAGATTATTACTGTATCCTAGAAAATGGTGTAATTAGATACAGCACTGGACTGACAAAAACTCAGCAGGAGTTGCTGGATAACGGGGGAACGAGATGGGTTTATTCTGAAAATGGCGGGAGATTGCAAGTAGTGGACGACATTTGTGTGCCGTTTGAATTTGAAAATGTTGGAAATGGTGCTGCAATACGGATGCGATATGGCTTAAATCGTAAAGAGACTATTGAACATGATAGAAAATATTTACCAGTTTTATCATTAAAACCTAATACGCCGATGATGTTTCATTTGTTTTCAGAGAATTGTTCAGAAAATAGTGAAAACTTGGGGAGGTATGTACTCTCATTTTATTATGATGATATTTATTCAAATAGTTATGAACAATATTTTGAAATAAGTATTGAATATGATAATGAGAAAAAACGCCCTGTATGTTCGATAGATATGAGCCACGTTCAAAAATTTTTAGAAAGAAAAAATAATGGATAACTATTGAAGAGGTATCTGATTATTTTATGCAGAATTTTAGGAAAGGATTTTCTGTTGGAAATCTAAAAAACTCGACAATCTTATAAGGTTTATTTTTTAGTCCAAATTGGCGAAACAGTGTTTAGCAAATTCAAGAATTCGCTATCGGTTAGCATAGAACTTAGGGCAGATGCGGATGAGAGCTGGGTAGCAGAATCGATGAAGAGGTTATCAATGTAGCTAAAATAGAATTTCATGCAGATAAGCTTACTATTGAAGCATAGGTATCTGCCCGGTCTTTATATGAGAAGAATGGTTTCAGACAATCGTCGGAAGAATTTCTGGAAGATGATATATCACATATTCAGATAGTGTTAGAGTTGTAAAGTTTGACTTATAGTTGGAGGAATAACAAATGGACTATGCCTTATTACAAAAAATATACAATATCAAGTCATTTGTAGGATATACAGATGAGGAGATAAAAGAGCTGAGAGCGGGATTTGAGAGCATCCCACATACGCTATATGAGATATGGAAGAAATGTGGTAAAACAAGCGAGTTGTTCAATCATAGCAATGATCCCTGGGTTACTCTTGATTTTCAGCGCAGGTATAAATGGACAAGGAAGACAAAAGGATATTTTTATATATTGAATGAGAATCAAGGTGTATATCAGGTCGCGATCAGAAGGGCTGATATGGCTGAGGATGATCCACCTGTGTATGTCGTGGAAACGGATGACGATGGCACGGTCAACGAGATCGGCCAGGCTGAAAATAGTTTGTCTGCATTTATGATGGGAATGTTGATATATGAGGCGGCAATATCCTGTTTTGAGTTTTGCGCAGAGGATATTATCTGGTATGATGATGGTGATGTTGAAAAGATAGATGGGATATTAAATAAATATCCGTATCATGTTTATAACTGGTATTCTGACAGAATCGATTTATACACGAAAACTGATGAAGAAATCTTGTTTGTTATGCAGGGAGATTCTCCGAATGGCACATATTCAGCACGGACAGAAACGGCATATCAGGAGATTGACAGGCTGATAGGTGGTATTGGGGAAAGATAAGGAGCAGATTATGGTAGAGATACTATTTGGAGAAAGTTCGGCAGGTTCCATGAAAGCGGCAAAATGCGAGAATGTGGAATATAAGAATGGTCAGCCACTGTGGATACAGGGTTCTTCTGACGAGGTGATCTGCCTTGGTTTCATGCTGGACATGGGCTACATCGGCGAGGTAGTTGACAGTCAGTACCGCAAGGATTTTATCTACTCAATGTATGCTAAGAACCAGTGGGAGCAGGACGAGGAATATGACAATGAACTTAAGAAACTTGGTGATGTGTATGCTGGGGAACTGGTAAGGCTTATAAGATTTCTTGAGGGTGGTGAGCCGGTAAGAATATGGTACAGTGACGCTCCATATTCAAGGTGTGGATTTTATCATGTATGCAGCATCATGAAGAACTATCCAAATGAAGTGACTGTTGTCACGCAGCCAGAGCATGTTGTGAAGAAAAACGTCATAGTGTCGTATCATAGCTGGAACGAGGTGGCGGCGGAGGAATTCGCTGGGTTCCTCGGAAATGAGAGGAAACTCACATCAGATGAGATAAGAATGTATGCGGAGATGTGGGGCGAGCTTGTCCTTGAAAATGCACCGCTCAGGGCTGTGGTAAACGGAACTGTGCTCAGTGTGTCAGAGGATTTCTACGATTTTATTATTTGGAACAGGCTGACGGACAAGCCGGTTAAGGAGTGCAGGCTGATCGGAGATATTCTAGGACAGGTTCCGATTGGAATCGGCGACTGGTGGTATGCGGCGAGGATAGAACATTTCATCAGGCAGGGCAAGATAAAGGTTGTGGAGGATTCGGAGAATAAGTATGCACGTTTGATAAAAGGGTATTTGTAGAATGGAGACTGAGAATAGCGTGGATAAAGAAAAATCCAATAAAAATGTATCCGTTTGCTCTGTGCAAAAAAGCAGAAAAGCATCCCGGAAAACAAGGACAATTTATGATCGGGGTAAAGAAGGTTGTTGAATCAGAAGTAGCTGTGCTGATGGATATGCTGGGGGATCTCCCTATGACACATATTTTTCAGGAAGATGGTTTATATCTTGATGGAGTAGTACAGGGGATAAGGGCCTTTGGAGATAACCCCAAGGTGGTCTCAAAGGAAGTATTTTATCGCGATGCGGCAAAAATAAATGGTTTGTCAACCAAATAAAGAGAGTTCTTTGAGAATTTCTATCTTAAAATAGAAGAAATTATAGAGGGTAGGGAATAAAAGATATTACGTGTTGGACATTATAATAAATGGAGTGTTGAGGGCTAGATGCCAGCAGTCTGGATGATGTTCAAATATATAGTGGCTTTTCCTCTCGGGGCATGTTAGAATCACATGTATATGCAAATAAATGTGGAAGGAAAGATTACGGGGATTAGTTCCAGGTAAAATATGGTGAAGGTATATGGAAGATATGAAGAATGGTAAGCGAAGTTCATTTTCGGGCAAGCTGGGGTACGTGCTGGCGGCGGCAGGTGCATCTGTGGGCCTTGGAAATATATGGAGATTTCCTTATCTTGCGGCAAAGTACGGCGGAGGAATTTTCCTCATAATATACATCGTGCTTGCACTTACATTTGGCTATACGATGATAGTTGCGGAGACGGCAATCGGACGAATGACGAGAAAGAGTCCGGTTGGAGCATTCAAATCATTTGGAAAGAAGAAATGGCTGTCGTTTGGCGGCTGGATAAATGCCGTTATACCTGTGCTTATAGTGCCGTACTATTCGGTTATTGGCGGCTGGGTCATCAAATATCTGGTGGAGTATTTCAGAGGAAATGCAAAGCTGCTGGCTGAGGATGGATATTTCACCGATTTCATATCAAATGGTGTGTCAACGGAGCTGTGTTTCGTGGCGTTCTGCGCATTTACACTTATCATTATATTTGCCGGTGTGCAGAACGGAATAGAGAGGGTATCCAAGATCATGATGCCTATACTGATCGTTCTGTCTGTCATAATTGCGGTATATTCCGTGACAAGACCGGGCGCACTTGAGGGAGTAAAATACTTCCTTGTGCCAAATGTGAAGAACTTCTCGTGGATGACAGTGGTTGCTGCCATGGGGCAGATGTTCTACTCGCTTTCCATTGCCATGGGAATACTCATAACATTTGGCTCTTACATGAAGAAAGATACGGCGATAGAGGATTCGACCAGAAATGTAGAGATATTCGACACTGGTATAGCGATCATGGCGGGACTTATGATAATCCCGGCGGTATTTGCATTCTCTGGGGGAGATCCGGATACACTTCAGGCAGGACCATCACTGATGTTTATCACTATTCCAAAAGTATTCCAGAACATGGGATTTGGAACTGTCATAGGTATTGTGTTTTTTGTTCTTGTGCTGTTCGCAGCGGTTACAAGTTCGATAGCACTTACGGAGAGTGCAGTGTCAACATTTGAGGATGAGCTTGGATGGGGAAGAAAGAAGGCAACGGTGCTGGTGGGAGTTATCATGCTTGCGCTTGGAAGTCTGTCATCCCTGGGATATGGCCCGCTGGCAGGAATCAAGATCATAGGCATGCAGTTCCTTGACTTGTTCGACTTCCTCACCAATTCGGTGATGATGCCTATAGCGGCACTTCTCACAAGCCTGCTTGTGTCAAGGGTAGTTGGAATAGATAAGATAGAGGAGGAGATAATTCACGGCGAGAGTGCCTTCAGGAGAAAGAAGGTATTTGTAGTCATGATCAAATATCTCTGTCCTGTATTTGCCATCATTATCCTGCTCAGCTCTGTTGCAAATGCACTTGGCTGGATAAAGATGTAGAATTATTATAAAAGGGAATGAGGTTCTCCCCTGGAAAACCTGAATGGGCAACCTAAACTGCTAATATAGCTGATGACTTCTACGATTATTTTTGTCGCAGAAGTGTCAGCTTTTTTGTTTCCATAAGAAGAAAATGCTTTGATACATCTGCTAAATTAAGGAGGTATTGTCTATCATGTTGACATCACTTGCACTCATTTTCATAGTCGGACTGGCGATGGGCGCCATCTGTCAGAGACTTAAGCTGCCGCGCATCATAGGAATGCTGGTGACGGGAATCGTTCTTGGTCCGTATGTGCTGGATCTCTTTGATCCGTCCATATTGTCCATATCTGCGGATCTCAGAAAGATAGCGCTTATCATCATACTTATCAAGGCAGGACTGTCCCTTGACCTTAAGGATCTGAAGAAGTCGGGACGCTCGGCTGTGCTGCTCTCATTTGTCCCGGCGTCATTCGAGATCATCGGATATATACTGTGCGCACCTGTTATACTTGGAATAAACCGCACAGAGGCAGCGGTCATGGGCGCGGTGCTAGGCGCGGTATCACCGGCGGTCGTTGTTCCGAGAATGGTGAATCTCATAGAGAAAAAGTACGGAACTGACAAGGCAATTCCGCAGATGATACTTGCGGGGGCGTCCTGCGACGATATATTTGCCATAGTGCTTTTTACCACATTTCTCAGCATGGCGCAGGGCGGAAGTGCTCATGTCATGGATTTCGTGAATATCCCAATATCCATCGTGCTTGGAGTACTGCTTGGCGTGGACGTTGGATATGGACTTTATCTGTTCTTTGAGACTTCCTATGCAAGGAAACACTGCGTGAGAAACAGCATGAAGGTCATCATCGTGCTGGGATTTTCGTTCCTGCTTATAGCGATAGCGGGATGGCTTGAGGGAAAGGTGTCGGTGTCGGGACTCCTTGCGGTGGTGGCTATGGCATGTGTCCTGAAACTCAAATGTCCAGAGTCGGTGTCGGGAAGACTCTCACAGAAATTTGGAAAGCTGTGGCTTGCGGCGGAGGTCATATTGTTCGTGCTTGTGGGTGCGGCTGTGGATATCAGATACACCCTGACAGCAGGACTTCCGGCGCTCCTTATGATATTTGTCGCACTGGCATTTAGAACGGTTGGTGTTCTGATCTGCGTGGCACATACATCACTTACATGGAAGGAAAGGCTGTTCTGTGTCATCGCATATCTTCCAAAGGCTACAGTTCAGGCAGCCATCGGATCAGTTCCGCTTGCGGCAGGGCTGGCATGTGGTAATATAGTATTGTCGGTTGCTGTGCTGGCGATCGTGGTGACTGCGCCGCTTGGAGCGATAGGAATAGACGGAACGTACAAGCATTTGCTTAGTGAGGATAAGTGATGTTTTGCGTTCGGTAGATATAGGAGACAAGTATGAATAATAAGATAAAGAACATTATATTTGACATGAATGGCACAATGATATTTGACGGAAGGTATCATGAGATAGCATGGAAGGATTATGCGGAGAAGCTTGCTGGCAGACAGATGAGCACGGAGGAGTTTCAGCATCATGTGCTGGGGCACACGAACAAGGATATTCTGGAATACCTTATGGGAAAGGGCACGCTCACCGAGGAGAGGATACTTGAACTTACCGAGGAGAAGGAGGCTATGTACAGAGAGATGTACATGGAAGATACTGCAAACTTCAAGCTGGTGGACGGCCTGGTGGCATACCTTGATAAACTTAAGGAACAGGGGATAAATATGAACATAGCCACAGGGTCAAATATGACAAATCTCGCATTCTATTTTAAAGAGTTTGATCTCGGAAGATGGTTTGACATAACGCTGTGCGCATACGACGATGGAACCATGAATGCTAAGCCGGCTCCTGATATGTACATCCGGGCCATGGAGCGCATCGGAGCAGTGCCGGAAGAAACCATGGTCATAGAAGATGGACCATCGGGAATCCGGGCAGCGGCGGCAGCCGGAGCCGGATATATAGTTGGAATTTACGGCGACTCATCGAGAGAACTGCTTGAAGAGACAGGGCTGTGCGATGAACTGATTCCAGATTATAGAAATATGTGATAAGAATAGGGCGTGTTCAAATGGACGAACATGCTCTATTTTACTATGATATATGGGTGTGGGGATGATTCCTACAACAACTCCATAAGTTTATTTGCAGCAACGCTCATACCACGGCGCCTGTCACTGATGATACACATGTGACGCTTTGGTATGGGCTTTTTAAATTGCAGGCGGAACAGGTCGCCGCGGTCTATATAGCTCTGGGCGAAGTCTGCCATGATGGAGCCGATGCCGAGATTTCTCATGACGAACTGGGCAATCATATCGCTGGTAGAAAGCTCGAATTCGGGCTGCAGAGTCACGCCCTCATGGCTCAGAAATGTGTCGACATATGCGCGTGTGCTTGTGTCATGCTCCAGACAAATGATCGGAAGCTCGTCAAGCTCGTGGTAATCCAGAGTTTTGCCCTGAAGATATGAAAACCTTGGTCCGGCGATGAAGATGTCCTCAATCTCCCTTGCCTGCTTGATCTCCATGTGAGGATCGGCGGGAAGAGGACTGGTGACGATACCGAAGTCTTGCCTGATAGCAGATGATTTATCGTGCTGGGAGTCGGAGCATTTGTGACATGAACCTTGATCCCCGGATATAGCTGGTGGAAATGCTCCAGATATGGCAGGAGATAGAACTGTAGTGTCATATCGCTTGCGCCTATCCTTATCTCGCCGGTCTCCATGTGGAGAAGCTGTGAGAGCTGCTGTTCACCCAGGGAGATGGATTCGTATCCCGCTGCAACGTGGGAGTAAAGGATCTCTCCGGCATTTGTCAGTGAGACGCCCTTCTTGGTTCGGATGAACAGTTCTATGCCGATCGCCTGCTCCAGAGCTTTGACTGCCTGACTTACGGCTGGCTGGGATATACACAGCTCCCTGGCAGCAGCGGATATGCTGGATGCTTTGGCGACATGGTAGAAGATCTTGTAATATTCGAAATTTATGTTCATTTATAATTTCCTCCAGATTCAATAGAGATCATTTAATATGTGTGTGTCAACAATATGTTTTATTGCAAAATAATTCAGGACTTTTTACCGTTCTATAATGGTACGATTGAAATAATTTTGCTTAAAAAATTATGCATATATAATATAAGTAAAATGGTGTTTGAGGTGGACAAAATCCATTATATTTACAGTTTATGTTGGTTTCTACAAAATGTAAAGATAAATATAAGGTATGCTTATAATAAATATAAATAATATTGATTTTACTTATGACATAATAGTGCTATAATAAAAAAGTATTGTGGTTATCCGGCTTGTGAGTAATTTGCAAAACAGAAGCATTTGAACAGCCACAATACGGATATCAGAAAATATTTCAAAATGCTGCGAAAGCGAGGAAAAGTATTATGGTAAGAGCGGTTGTAGGAGCCAATTGGGGCGATGAAGGAAAAGGTAAGATCACAGACATGTTAGGTCAGGAGTCAGACATAATCGTAAGATTCCAGGGTGGTGCCAACGCAGGTCACACAATTGTCAATGACTATGGTAAATTTGCTTTACATACACTTCCATCAGGAGTGTTCTACAGTCACACAACAAGTATCATTGGAAATGGTGTTGCACTTAACATCCCTCTTCTTTTCAAGGAGATAAAGTCCATCACAGACAGAAATGTACCAATGCCTAAGATCCTTGTATCTGACAGAGCACAGATGGTTATGCCATACCACATTCTCTTCGACGAATACGAGGAGGAGAGACTTGCAGGTAAGTCATTCGGATCAACAAAGTCAGGAATCGCTCCATTCTATTCAGATAAATATGCAAAGATCGGTTTCCAGGTAAGCGAGCTCTTTGATGAGGAAGCACTGAAGGAGAAGATCGAGAGAGTTATAGTACAGAAGAACGTTCTTCTTGAGAACCTGTATCACAAGCCACTCTTAAAGGTTGACGATATATTCAACACACTCATGGAGTACAAGGAGATGGTTGCTCCTTATGTATGCGATGTATCAGCATACCTCTATGAGGCGATCAAGGAGGGCAAGAACATCCTTCTTGAGGGTCAGCTTGGTTCACTGAAGGATCCGGATCACGGAATCTACCCTATGGTTACATCATCATCAACTCTGGCAGCTTACGGTGCCATCGGTGCAGGTATACCTCCATACGAGATCAAGCAGATCATCACTGTATGTAAGGCATACTCAAGCGCAGTAGGAGCAGGCGAGTTTGTAAGTGAGATATTTGGCGACGAGGCAGATGAGCTCAGACGCCGCGGCGGTGATGGCGGTGAGTTTGGTGCAACAACAGGAAGACCTAGAAGAATGGGTTGGTTCGACTGTGTGGCATCAAAGTATGGCTGCCGTATCCAGGGAACAACAGACGTTGCATTTACAGTACTTGATGTACTTGGATATCTCGATGAGATCCCGGTATGTGTAGGCTACGATATCGACGGTGAGGTTACAACAGACTTCCCAACAACATCAAAACTCAAGAAAGCAAAGCCTGTATATGAGACACTTCCAGGCTGGAAGACAGATATCAGAGGAATCAAGAAGTACGAGGATCTCCCAGAGAACTGCAGAAAGTACATTGAGTTCGTTGAAGAGCATATCGGATTCCCAATCACCATGATCTCAAACGGTCCGGGAAGAAACGATATCATCTACAGAAACGCAAAGTAATTTGACCTGATTCACAGGGAAATCAAATAACAGAAAAATAACAGGGACACTTTCCAGTAAGAGATTATTAGGGAGTGTCTCTTTTGTTGTTGGAAATGGATTTCTATTTGTGGTGTGAGGAGATTGTGGAATATTATTATATTTGTTATGATTATTTTATCGGCTTTCCGATAAAAGTTCTAGTGGATAGGGCGATGTGCAAAAAAAGCATATTGCAAATTTATTGCATGGAGGAGAAAAATGAAATACATCAAAATCAATGAAAACGGAATTCATATTGTATTTGGAATTACAGATAAAAATCAGATCAAATTGCTGCATTTTTCAAAAGCAGAATTTGATGAAAATGATATTTGCAAATTTGGAAAGGAATGTAAGGCAGAAGATCTGGTAAGAAAAGAGCAATTTATCGATGAGGCTTTTCAACTTGTACAGGTAAACCTTGCCGGATATAATCGCCCATATGAAAAGCATGGAAATAAACATATTTGTACAGCACCGGGATATTTATTGACCTATGCGGGGATGGAAGACAGTTGGAATGAGATTGGACGTAAGATAACCATTTATCAGGAAGATAAGGAAGAGACACATGTCCGCGTAGAAACAAGAATGCAGTTTTATAAGGGCACTTCTATCGTTCGTATGGCCAATAAAGTAATCAATGAAGGCGATAGTACACAGTGTCTGGAATATCTATCTTCATTTTGCTATACAGGAATTGAAAAAGAGGGAAAAAGCAATTCCGATGCGAAAATGAGAGTGCGCATTCCTTATAATGGATGGCAGAAAGAGATGAGTATCAAAGAATATAAGTTCGGAGATGTAGGACTGGCGCAAACACAACCCGGGGTATACCAGCGTACTTCACAGGTGCTTGAAGTATCGAATACCGGAAACTGGTCTACGAAGAAGTATTTACCATTAGGGTATGTAGAAAATACAGAGGCACATACAAGCTTATTCTGGCAGATTGAACATAACGGTTCCTGGCATTATGAGATCAGTGATCAGAATACGCATTTTTATGTCTGTGTCAGCGGACCGACCGAAGTACAGTCTCACTGGTTCAAAAATCTCGCGCCGGGCGAATCATTTGAATCGGTACCGGTTGCTGTGGGTGTGGCAGATGACAGCTTTGAAAAAGCAATGGGTGAGCTGACAAAATATCGCCGTATGATTCGAAGACCAAATAAAGATGATGAGAATTTACCGGTTATTTTCAACGATTATATGAATTGCCTGTTTGGTGATCCGACAACGGAGAAAGAACTTCCGCTGATTGATGCGGCTGCGGAATGCGGTTGTGAATACTATGTGATAGATGCCGGTTGGTATGCTCCAGGAGAATGGTGGGACAGTGTCGGCGAATGGCAGGAAAGCAGGGAGCGTTTTCCGAATGGAATTAAAGAAGTAACAGATTACATTCGTCAAAAGGGAATGATACCGGGCGTCTGGCTGGAACTTGAAGTGATGGGAATCAATTGTGAGAAAGCAAAGAATGCTCCGGATGACTGGTTCTTTATCCGTCATGGAAAGCGTGTATATGACCGTAGCAGATATCAGCTCGATTTTAGAAATCCGGAAGTCATCGAACATGTCAATGAAGTGATCGATCGGGTAGTCAAAGATTACGGAGTGGGATATATCAAGATGGATTATAACATTGAACCGGGCATAGGTACTGAACTTGGCGCGGAAAGTGTGGGGCAGGGACTGCTTGAACATGAAAAAGCATATCTAAACTGGCTTGATGATGTATTTGCACGTTATCCGGATCTGGTAATTGAAAACTGTTCCAGCGGAGGCCTTCGCATTGATTATGCGTTGCTCTCCAGATATAGTATTCAGTCTACATCGGATCAGGAAGATTACCGGAATTATGCGACGATAGCAGCAAATGCTGTGGCAGGAGTTACTCCGGAACAGGCGGCAGTCTGGTCGTATCCGATGCGCCAGGGAGACAAGGAAGAAGTAATTTATAATATGATAAATGCCATGCTGCTTCGTATTCATCAGAGTGGTCATTTGGCACAACTTCCGCCGGAACGTCTTGCATTAGTGAAAGAGGGAATTGCCTGTTATAAGACGATTCGTCAGGATATCAAATATGCGATACCTTATTGGCCGATTGATATTGCTGACAATGAGGATATGTGGGTATGCGGAGGCCTTCAGCTTGAAAACAAAGCATATCTTGCAGTATGGAAGCGGCAAATGGAAGGAAAAAATAATGACAGGTACATGAAAGCCGGCATAAACTGCACAGATGATAGTTTGTCCATACCATTGGACAGTATTCCATTTATCAGAGACGATATGCAAGTATCCTGCATTTATCCTAAGAAGGAACCGGTTGATTTTGAATTCAAAGGAAATGTATTAACGGTGCATTTTAAAAAGCCTGTTATGGCAAGACTTTTTGAATTAAGAAAGGGTATTGTTTAATAAGGCGGAATCTGATTCATCGTTTTGAATTTTATAGATTCCACTTGTAGATGTTTGAAAATGTGATACTGGAAAATGAAACAATAGAGGACGCAGAATTTGTTGGCTGTGAATTTAAAAAATGGTATTTGTTGTAAATAAGGACAAGTGGATTAATATTCAATTTGGAGGAATAACATAATGTCAAAAGATGAGTATTTGATCACAGATGCACCGCTTAAAGCGCTGACAGTCTTTGCAATGCCTATGATCTTGGGCAGCTTTTTTCAACAAGTGTATAATATGGCTGATTCAATAATAGTTGGCCAGTATGTCGGATCATCTGCACTTGCGGCTGTTGGCGCATGTGCCGCTCTTACAAATGTATTCATTTGTGTGGCACTCGGTGCCGGCATAGGTGCGGGCGTGCTTGTGAGCCGCTATTTTGGAGCCAGGGATTATAGTAAAATGAAAACAATAGTATCAACATCATTGATTAGTTTTCTGGTTCTTAGCATACTTCTGGGAGTTACTGGCTTTTGTTTTTCACGTTCCATGATGGGCTTATTACAGACACCCGCTGATATACTGGAGGAAGCAGTACTATATCTTCGTGTTTATTTTGTGGGATTTCCGTTTCTGTTTATGTACAACATTCTTTCAACGATGTTTACTTCAATCGGTGAATCAAAGATTCCATTATGCCTTTTGATTTTTTCTTCTGTTCTGAATATTATGATGGATCTTTGGATGGTAGCAGGCCTTGGTCTGGGTGTGTTCGGTGCAGCCCTAGCCACGCTTATTGCACAAGGCATTTCGGCAGTATTTTCGTTTTTAATCTTTTTATACCGGATACGCCAGTATAAGAGTCCGGCTCGCTGGTTTGACGGGAGGGAATTACGTTCCATGCTCCGCATTGCTGTACCGTCGGTTCTCCAGCAGTCAACAGTGTCAATTGGTATGATGATTGTACAGGCGGTTGTAAATCCGTTTGGTACACAGGCTCTTGCAGGTTATGCGGCAACGATGAGGGTAGAGAATGTTTTTTCACTGATATTTGTGTCCATAGGCAATGCAGTCTCGCCGTATGTTTCCCAGAATCTTGGCGCAAAGAAAATCGGGCGTATCAA